>Ga0105248_10000203_pt1 | contig 68397 bp, 65 predicted proteins | sample KBSS34metaG_FD_81524 | JGI IMG/M metagenome (GOLD analysis project Ga0105248, IMG submission 81524) | Switchgrass rhizosphere microbial communities from Kellogg Biological Station, Michigan, USA - KBS S3-4 metaG | ecosystem: Host-associated > Plants > Roots > Rhizosphere > Soil | place... | reverse complement strand
GTGGAACGACGGCTACCACGAGAACGTCCTGTGCTTCACCAACAACATCCCGCAGCGGGACGGCGGCACCCACCTGGCGGCCTTCCGCTCGGCGCTCACCCGGATCATCACCGGCTATGCCGACACCTCCGGCGCGGCGAAGCGCGAGAAGGTCTCGGTCGGCGGCGAGGATGCCCGCGAGGGCCTGACCTGCGTCCTGTCGGTCAAGGTGCCGGACCCCAAGTTCTCCTCCCAGACCAAGGACAAGCTGGTCTCCTCCGAGGTCCGCCCGGCCGTGGAAGGCCTGGTCGGCGAAGGCCTGGGCTCCTGGTTCGAGGAACACCCCAACGAAGCGCGCCTGATCGTCCAGAAGATCGCCGAGGCGGCCGCAGCCAGAGAGGCCGCCCGCAAGGCTCGCGAACTCACGCGGCGCAAGTCGGCGCTGGATATCTCCTCCCTGCCCGGCAAGCTCGCCGACTGCGCCGAGAAGGATCCGGCCAAGTCGGAGATCTTCATCGTCGAGGGCGACTCCGCCGGCGGCTCGGCCAAGCAGGCCCGCAACCGCGACAACCAGGCGATCCTGCCGCTCCGCGGCAAGATCCTCAACGTCGAGCGCGCCCGCTTCGACAAGATGCTGGCGTCCGAACAGATCGGCACCCTGATCACCGCGCTGGGCGCGGGCATCGGCAGCGAAGACTTCGATATCGAGAAGATCCGCTACCACAAGATCGTGCTGATGACCGACGCCGACGTCGACGGCGCGCACATCCGCACCCTGCTGCTGACCTTCTTCTACCGGCAGATGCGCGAGGTGATCGACCGCGGCTACCTCTATATCGCCCAGCCGCCGCTCTATAAGGCGTCCAAGGGCAAGTCGATCCGCTACCTCAAGGACGATGCCGAGCTGGAAATCTACCTGATCGACGAGGGCGTCGACGGCGCCACGCTCGACCTGTCGAGCGGCGAACGGATCACCGGCGCGGACCTGCTGGGCATGGTGCAGACCGCTCGCGGCGCCAAGGCCAACGTCGAGCGGCTCGCTGCCCGCGCCCCGGCCTTCGCCATCGAGCAGGCGGCGCTGGCGGGCCTGCTGGGATCCAAGCCCGACCCCGCCGCCGCGGCCGCCCGCCTCGACCTCTATGCCGAGGAAGGCGACGGCGCCTGGGCCGGCGTCCCCGGCGACCAGAACAGCTACGTCTTCTCCCGCGTGAAGCGCGGCGTCTCCGAACGTATCGTGCTGGACGAGCTGCTGCTGCACGCCGCCGACGCCCGCCGTCTCGCGGAACGCTCCAAGGAGCTGGCCGAAATCTTCGCCGGCCGCGCCACCTTCACGCGCCGCGACCGCGCCACCACCGTGCGTGGCCCGATCGACCTGGTGAACGCGGTGATGGACAACGGCCGCCGGGGCCTCGCCATCCAGCGCTACAAGGGCCTGGGCGAGATGAACGCCGACCAGCTGTGGGAAACCACCCTCGACGCCGACGCGCGCACCCTGCTGCAGGTCAAGATCAACCACGCCGAGGACGCCGGCGGCATGTTCGCCCGGCTGATGGGCGACCTGGTCGAGCCCCGTCGCGAGTTCATCCAGGCAAACGCCTTGGACGCCGAGGTCGACGTCTAGCGTCCGCCACACCCTTCGTTGCGATGCAGAAATGCATCACAGACGCGCAATCCACCCGTCATGCGTGTCCGGGCGCTGGGTTTTGTGACCGCGCGGTGACGCTGCAACGACGGTTTTGCTAAGGCCGACTCCATGAGTCGCGCAGCCCACACGGCGCGCGCAGATCAAGGGGTTGAGGCCATGATGCAGGCAAACATGCGGCGCGCGGCGCTGGTCGCGAGCGCGGCGGCCACCGCACTGGTAATGAGTGCGGGACTCGCCACCCAGGCGCGAGCGGCCGACGCCGCGGCGGCCACGGTGGGCGAGGTGATCGTCACCGCCCAGAAGCGCGCGGAGAACATCAACGACGTCCCGGAATCCCTCACCGCGATCAGCGGCGAGAAGCTCGACGCCATCCGCTCCTCCGGCGGCGACATCCGCGTGCTGTCGGCCCGCGTGCCCAGCCTGGTCCTCGAATCCAGCTTCGGCCGTACCTTCCCACGACCCTACATCCGCGGCCTCGGCAACACCGACTTCGACCTGAACGCCTCGCAGCCGGTCTCCTTCGTCTATGACGAGGTGGTCCTGGAAAACCCGATCCTGAAGGGCCTGCCGCTGTTCGACATCGACCAGGTGGAAGTGCTGCGCGGGCCGCAGGGCACCCTGTTCGGCCGCAACACCCCGGCCGGCGTCCTGAAGTTCGATTCCGCGAAGCCCACCCAGACCTTCGGCGGCTATGCCGAGGCGTCCTACGGGACCTTTGGCACCACCAATCTCGAGGGCGCCGTGGGCGGGCCGATCATGCCCGGCGTGCTCGCCGGCCGGATCAGCGGCCTCTATCAGCACCGCGACGACTGGATCGACAACAGCTTCACCAAGAAGAGCGACGCCACCGGCGGCTATGACGAATACGCCCTGCGCGGCCAGCTGCTGTTCACGCCCACGCCGGAGTTCAGCGCCCTGCTCGGCGCCCACATGATGCATCTGGACGGCACGCCGCAGATCTTCCGCGCCAACATCATCACCAAGGGTACGGACAGCCTGGTCCCCGGCTTCAACCCCGACACCATCGCCCAGGACGCCCAGACGCGCGCCTTCCAGAAGGTCGACATCTCCGGCGCCAACCTGAAGATGACCTATGACCTCGGCGGCCCGGTGATCACCTCTGTCACCGGCTTCGAGCACGCCAAGGTGCTGTCGCGCGGCGACATCGACGGCGGCTTCGGTGCGGTCTTCGCCCCGCCGTCGGGCCCCGGCGTCATCCCGTTCCCGTCGGAAAGCGCCGACGGCCTGCCCTACCACGCCCAGTGGAGCGAGGAGCTGCGCCTGGCCGGCAAGATGGACCAGCTCACCTACACGGTCGGCGCCTTCTACTTCTTCGAGGACGTGAAGATCGACAGCTTCGACTTCAACACCCTGGCCGGCGGCGCGCAGGACGGCTTCGCCTATCAGCACCAGAAGACCACCTCCTGGGCGCTGTTCGGCAACGCCGACTACCAGCTCACCGACGCCTGGAAGATCGGCGGCGGCCTGCGCTACTCCAACGACAAGAAGGACTTCGCGGCCCAGCGGATCACCTCGCCGTTCGGCGCTCCGCCGACCGCCATCGAACGCGCCAGCCCGTCCAGCGACGAGGTCAGCTTCAACGTCGACACCACCTACGCCATCGACAAGGACATCAACCTCTACGCCCGCGTGGCCAAGGGCTACCGCGCGCCGTCGATCCAGGGGCGCCTGCTGTTCGGCGACACCATCTCGGTGGCGTCGAAGGAAACAAACATGTCCTACGAGGCGGGCGTGAAGGGCTACTTCTTCGATCGCAAGCTGCGGCTCGACGCCGACGTCTTCTACTACCGGGTCTCCAATCTGCAGCTGACCGCAGTGGGCGGCGGGGCCAATTTCAACCGGCTGATCAACGCCAAGCACGCCGACGGCGAAGGCTTCGAGATCAACGCCGAGGCCACGCCCATCGAGCGCCTGCAGCTCACCGCCAGCCTCTCCTACAACAAAACCGAGATCAAGGATCCGAACCTGGCCACCCAGCCGTGCGGTGCGCCCTGCACCGTGCTGGATCCGGCCGGCGCCCTGCCGGGCACGGTCAACATCAACGGCAACCCGCTGCCGAACGCGCCCAAGTGGGTGTCGAACTTCACCGCCGGCTATTCGATCCCAGTGGCCAGCGGCGAGGTCTTCGCCTTCACCGACTGGGCCTACCGCTCGAACGTCAATTTCCTGCTGTACCAGTCAGCGGAATTCCAGGGGAAATACCTGCTGGAAGGCGGCTTGCGCGTCGGCTACCGCGTCCCGGCCCAGGGCTGGGAAGTCGCCGTCTTCGGACGCAACATCACCAACCACATCTCCCTGGAAGGGGCGATCGACTTCGACAACCTGACCGGCTTCGTCAACGACCCCCGCACCTGGGGCGTCGAAGTGAAGGCGAAGTTCTAGGGCGACCCCCTAGCGATGCGTGTCCAGCCAGTGCTGCGCGGCCGCGTAGCCCTGGCTGGATGAGGCCTTCATGAGGTTGCTGGCAAGGGCGATGTTCTTGGGCGCGCCGCGCCCGCTGGCGAGCATCAGCGCCAGCCGGAACTCGCCATCCGGGTCCTTGGCGTTGGCGGCCAGTTGGAAGAGCCGCACGGCCTCGGTTTCATCGCGGCCTAAGCCCCCGAGCCCGTCGGCATAGGCCCAGCCCAGCGCCGCCTGGGCGCTGGGATAGTTCTGGACCGCCGCGCTGCGGAAATACTGGACGGCGAGGTTCAGGTCCCTGGGGGCGCCGTCCGCGTTCGACGCGTAGAGCGCGCCGAGCAGATATTGCGCCGGCGCGTAGCCCTGGTCGGCGGCGCGCCGGAAGTGGCGGATGGCTGCGGGGATGTCCCTCGGGATGCCCTCGCCGCTCTGGTACAGCAGGCCCAGGCTGGTCAACGCTTCCGGGTAGCCCTGCTCGGCGGCCCCCTGATAGAGCGCCGCCCCCCGGTCGATGTCCTTTGTCAGGCCGTTCTCGCCATAGAGATACATGTGGCCGAGGATCATCTGGCCGCAGGCGTTGTGCTGCTCCGCGGAGCTCTGGGCGAACGCCACGGCGTTCTTCGCGTTCGCCTTCTTGCCGAGCGCGCCTGTGGTGTAGATCGCGGCCAGATGGCATTGCGCCCAGGGATCGTTCTGCTGCGCCGCCTTTTCGAAGGCGGGCACGGCCTTCTTCTTCCCGGCTTCGCCTTCCACCCCGGCGGCGTACAGCGATCCCAGGCGGTCCAGCGAGGTCGCATCCCCAACCGCCGCCGCCAGCCCAAATTCCTTCACCGCCTCCGCCGGCCGTGGCGGCTCGCCGTTGTGGCCGAGGCGCAGGAACTCGCCCAGCACCCGATGGGCGATCGGATTGTTCCGCGACGCGGCGCGCTGATAGAGCTGCTTGGCTTGGTCAGGGTCCTTCGCAAGTCCACCGCCGCCGAGCTCATAGAGCGCCGCCAGGATGACCGTGGCCTGGTCGTTGCCCGTCTCCGCCAGCGCCTTCACGCCGGCGCCGTTCGTACGGCTCAGGACCTTCATCGCCAGCAGTTGCGGGAAGTCCGACCGCCATTCGGTATCGGAAATCGCGGCCAACGCCCGGCGCGCCTCGTCCAGGGTGCCGGCAAAGACCGGACCGGATGGCGCAGCCGGGACGGCAGGAGGGGCGCCCTTCAGCCGCGCGATCGCGGCCTCGGCGTCGGCGATATGCCGACCGCCGGGCGTCATCTTGCGATAGGTCTCGTAACCCTCGATCGTGTCCTGGGTCCGCACAAACCGCCACTGGGCTTCGTCGGCGGCCACGGCGTCGTCCTGCGGCGTGCGCTGGGGCTTCCAGTCCGCCGGCGGCTTGCTGCCGTTGAGGGACACCCAGATGTCGCCATTGAGCTTGTCTTCGATCAGGGTCGGCCGCTGCTTGGGCTCGGAGCTCTTGGCGACGTCCTCTTCGACTTCCTTCAGGATGTCCCGCATGTTCTTGCCGGATTCCGCGAAGTGGGTGTCGATGGCGATGGCGTAGAGGCTGTGCGGTCCAGTGCCCTCGTAGGCGAGCTTGCCGTCCTGGGTCGAGGTCTGCACGAGGACGCCGCGCGGAACGGGCAGGTCCTGGGTCGACATGCCAAGGGACGGCGCACCCTTCGCCCCGCCCCCGGCCGCGTCGGTGGCGCCTTCGGTGTTTTCCCGGCACGCGTCGATCAGCACGATCCCGACCTCGCCTTCGCCCGCAACGCTCACCAGCCGGTCCACGGGGATCGCATAGTTGCTGGCGTTGGCGGTCTTGAGCGCGCCGGAACTCGGCGCGTCGGTCGGGATGATCCAGTTTGTCGGGCCGTATTTCGCGCCGTGGCCCGTGTAGTAGACGAGCACGAGGTTCGCGCCCCGCGCCATCTCGGAGAACTTCCGCATGTCAGCTGTCAGCTGGGCCATGTCGGAGTTCCGGGACATGACAATGTCGCCTTCCGCAAAGCCGACCGCGAGGAGGCGCGCCTTGATGAGTTCGGCGTCCGCGACCGAATTGTTGAGCACAGGCCAGATCTTGTATTCCTTGTTGCCGACAATCAGCGCCACGCGGCGCCAGCCATCGGCCTGCGCCGGGGCGCCGGCGGCGAGCGTGGCCAGCACCAGAAAGCCTGCCAGGAGGACCCGGCGCCAGAACCCGAGGGCAGGCCGCGGCGCATGGGCGCCCACCGCACGACCGAAGGCGGTGCTAGTTCTCGGCACGGGGCTCTCCTATGTCGTCGCCCGAGGCGATCGCCCGGAAAATCGCCCAGGCCTTGAAGCTGGTCTGGGCCTCGCGTTGCAGATCGACCAGGCCCTGAAGGCGGCCCGTCTCGGGGCCTCGCAATTCGCTCGCGGCGGCCAGCACCCCGGTCTGTTCGTCGGGAAGGCCAGCCTCGCCGCGGGTGACCTTCACCGGGATCGTGAAGCCGGCCTTCTTGTCCGGTTGCCCGGCCCCATCCACCGGCCAGACGTCGAGGCAATATTCGTCCTCCACGAGATTGGAGGGGTGCAGGACGATGAAGCCCCGGCTCAGCGAGGTGCCTTCCGCCACGACCAGGCGGCATTCCCGGGTCAGCCGCACGAGCGCCGTACCGCCATCCCAGACCACGGGCAGCAGCACCTTGCCGGGATCGACCGTGAGCGTCTGCGGGCGGTTGGGCAGCAGGGCGGCTGGCGCCACGCGGCCGGACTCAGCTCCCTTGGGCCCGTTGGGCGTCGTCGGAGCGACTGGGCGAGACTGCGGAATGTCGAACAGGTGTGGGAACAGCGAGACCAGCTGGAACATGCCGGCCTTCTTCCACTCGGTTCCTGGCGGGGCCGGCTGGACGAGGTAGGCGTGGGACGCGTCGTTGTGCCGATGGCCGTCGAGCGTCGTGGTGTCCCCGCCGTAGATTTGCACCTGGACCTGGGAGGTGCGTTGCTTGAGGTAGATCTTGTCCTTCGGGCGAAGCAGCGCGTAGTTGCCCACCTCCGAAGACGCCCCGGCGCGGATGACCACGACCTTCGGAAACGCGCCATGGTCCACGAAGACCTGTCCCACGGTCTCCGGCGGCGGAATTTGCGGCCCCTTGACGTGGCGTGCGGCCCCGGCGGGCGTCGCGACGCCCACGATCGCCAAGGCGGCGAGGGTCGCGAGACAGCCGCCTCTATTCCGCGCGTTCATGTGCGACCTCTCGTGTCTCTTGGGCGATCCCCGCATCGGCCGTGAGGCGGCGGCGGAAGACCTTGGCGGCCCAGGCCTTGGTGCGGATCGCCCCTGGCTGCAGCCGCCTCTGCAGCCAGGTGCGCCACCGCTCGACGGCCTCGTGCACGCCGTCGACGACGTGGGCGGCGGCATGGCTGAACGCCTCCACGGCCAGCACAACAAGCGGCGTCAGGACATCGACGGGCCTGCCGTGTGCGAGAGTGTCACCCCAGAAGGTTTCGACCGCCCAGGTCCCCACGAGCGCGGACAGCAGAACCGTGGCGACAAACAGGGCGCTGATCAGGCCCCCGGCGAGCGGCTGCGCGATGAAGCGCAGGCGGCCCGCCGTCGCGGAGGCGCACCGCCAAAGGGGAACGGTCGCCATCCAGAACGCCAGGAAGGGGAGCGAGCAGAGCAAGGCGACAATGGCCTCGCGCACCATCGCGTAGCGCGTCTCCAACGGCGTCAGGTTTGAGGACGCCGCAAAGCTACGGGTCGCGTTGAGGATCAGTTCCGCGCCGGACATCTCGCCCAAGGGGGTGGAGTGCCGGTCCAGGCCGCCGGGGCCGGAATAGCCGATGACCACGACGTGATCGTCGATCTGGCTGCGATCGAGGATCAGGCCAGGTCTCGCGCCGGGCGGGCCGGGCCCGACCACCTCGGTGGAGGCGAAGACGTTGTAGAACGGGCTTCGGTGGCGGCGCGCACGCGCCTCGACGGACTGGTCGCTGTGGTCCGGCTGCACCGCTTCGATCGTGAAGAGGTTCCGGGTGTCGGTCTCAACCGCCGCCTTGGGGCAGCCTTGCGCCGTGACGCTGAGTCTCGGAGCCGGGTCCGGCTTCGCGCCGCGCAGCGGTGGCGCGTGGGGCGCGGCCATGGCGTATTTCGCGGCCAACCGAGGCAGGGACTCGACCTCGACCTCGGCGGTGGCGCCATCTGGGCCGATCGTGCACACCACTGCAGGATAGGTTCGCGCGATGCCGTCCGTCGGGCTTGGCCAGATCAGCGCCGGCGCGAAATTCAGCCGGCTGGTTCGAACCGCTTCGGGGACTTGGGACCAGTCGATGACGGCGTGACCAACTGAGCCTTCCGGTCCTGCTGGCGCGACGGCCACGACGGGGACGGCGGGCTGGCGACCGACAGCAGTCTCGCGCTCTTTCGCGTGCGCGAGAAGATGGGTGACCGCATCGGACACCTTGTCGTTCGGATTCACGTTCCAGAGCCGCACGTCGATGACGATGACCCGTGGGTTGGCGCTCAACAGAGCATCGGCGACTCGCGCTGCAGCAGCGGCGGAGGCGGGCGAGCGTGTCTCGCACCGGTGGTCGCCACCCTCGACGTCCAGGCAGGTCTCTTCGTCGAGATCGACGAAGACGTATCCCGCGGGCGGGCGCACCAGCGGCGTCTCCGGCAGATGACCGGGCTGCGGCCTCCATGAGGGGTCCTCATTCCCGACCGGCTCGAAGGGGAACACGGTCGCGCGCAACCGCATGGTCGCGTCGACCCCGCGCTCCTGAATTTCGGACAGGAAGGGGACCTGATCAGCCAGGGTGACCACCAGGGCGCTGAGCAGAAACGCGAAGATGGCGCCAGCGACCCAATGATCGACGACGGCCCCCAGCGCAGGCTTTTTCACCTCGGCAGACTGGTCCAATGCAGGCCCCCGCCCCGCGCAGAGGTCTCCCGCCGAGCCCGCTGCCCGTTAACTATAGCAAAGCTTGTGTTTTCGCGTAACACGCGTCGGTAGCGACGCGCGGAGGGCTGTTTCGCCGCCTGGTTTGGTCAACCCGGCGCGCAGACCGGTCTGGACTCGCCCCGACACCATGGTTCAGCTTGGCGCTTCTTGGGAGACGGGGAAAATCTTGAGGCGGGGGCTCCAAGGTCGTCGAGGCGCGGTTGTCGCGGCGCTTGCGCTGGCGGCCGCCGCCTGCCTGTGCGATGTGCGCGGCGCGGCGGGCGCGGCGGGCCCCAGCGACGCGGACGCCTGGGCGTCGGTCCAGAACAGCAATGATGTCGACGCCCTGCGCGACTTCATCCTCAAGCATCGCGGCAGCCACTTTGCGGGGGAGGCGCGTACGCGTATCGCGCAGCTGGAGGCCGCGGCGCCGATGCCGCCGCCCACGACCTACCCGGCCCGAGCGCTGGCCTCCATCCTGCGCTTCGACGACGTCGCCCAGATGGGCGCCGCACTCACACCCACGCCACTTTCGATCGCGCTCACCTCGGCGCCGACGCAGGCCCCCGTCGCGCCGGCGCAAGCGATCCGCAACCCACCTCCCGCCGAACCGGCGCAGGCTCAGCCACAGCCACAGCCACAACCTCCCCCATTGACGCCTGCCGCCGAACCGCCGGTGCGGCTGGCGCTCGCCCCGACGCCGATGGCGGCGGGCGAGCAAGGCGCCCTGCTGGCCCGCCCCAGGATGATCGAATTCGACATGCCGACCCTGCCGAACGCATTCTGCTCGCAGGTCGACATGTACAGCTACCTCAGCGTCTTCCACACAGCGCTGGATCGGGCGGCGAAGGCCAACAACCAGACCGCCATCGCCCACCTCAAGACCTTGAGCGATCGCTTTACGGCCTTGATCGGGGCCCAGCCCGGCTCCGCCGAGTTCCTGGCGGTCGACACCGAACTGCATGCCTACCAGCTGGAGGCCGACAGCCGGTTCAAGACCGCCGAAGAGGTGAACGCCCTGGATCCGAAAATCCGCCGGGTCCCCATCAAGTCGGCGGACGGCTGCGCGCGTGAGCCCTGGCCTTCGCCCGTTCGCTCGGCGTCCGCGGCGCCGGGCTAGCCCGCGAAGCCGCCGACCACCGCCAGGACCTCGTCGCCGTAGCGCGCGAGCTTGCCCTCGCCGACGCCGCCGATGCCGGCCAGGGCCGCGCGCGCGCCCGGCTTCAGCGCGGCGATCTCGAGCAGCGTACGGTCGTGGAAGATGACGTAGGGCGGGACGTGCTGGCGCTTGGCCTCGCTGGAGCGCCAGGCGCGCAGGGCCTCGAACAGCGCCTGGTCGGACGGCGCGACGGCCAGGGTCTCGCGTCCCTTGCGGGCCTTGCGCGGCTTGGCCTCGACCTCATGGCGCGTCTGGACCATCACCCGGCGCTCGCCGCGAAACACCGCCTTCACCGCCTCGGCGTCGCCGACCCCGACCAGCGGCCGCCCGTCGTTGGGGTCCTCGCGCAGCAGGCCTTCGAACAGCAGTTGCTCGACGAGGTCGCGCCAGGCGTTGGGGCCCAGTTCCTGGCCGATGCCCCAGGTCGACAGGGAGGTCTCGAAATCGCTCGGGTCCTTGGTCTTCGCCAGCAGGTGATCCACCAGCCGGCCGCGCCCGTAGCGCCCGCCCAGCCGGTGCGCCGCCGACAGCGCCTTCTGGGCCGCCTCGGTGGCGTCGGAGGTCTCCACCGCCCCGGTGCAGAGGTCGCACTGGCCGCAGGCCTCGACCCCTTCCTCGCCGAAGTAGCGCCGCACGGCGGCGGCCCGGCAGCCGGTCCCGTCGAGCATCGTGTAGAGCTGGCGGACCTTGCCCACCTGCACGCGCTTGACGGTCTCCTCCATCTCCCGCTCGCCGATGCGGCGCAGCGCCCAGCTCATGTCGGCTGCGCCATAGAGGGTGATCCCCTCGGCGGTCTCGCCGTCGCGCCCGGCGCGGCCGATCTCCTGCCAGTAGGCCTCGATGGAGCCCGGCGGATCGGCGTGGATCACGAAGCGCACATCGGGCTTATCGACGCCCATGCCGAACGCGATGGTCGCCACCATCACCGCCTCGTCGGCCTGCAGGAACTGCTCCAGTCGGTCGATCCGCACCTGCCGGTCGAGGCCCGCGTGATAGGCCAGGGCCGGGACGCCGGCTTCGCGCAGCGCCTGGGCCAGCTTGTCGGTGTTGTCGCGGCTGCCGACGTAGACCACGCCCGAGCGCCCCGGCCGCGCGGTCACCAGCTCGACGACGCGCTTGTGCCCGGCGCCGCGCTTTCGTTCCGCCGACAGCACCAGCTCCGGCCGCGCGAAACTGGCCACGAATTCCGCCGATTGCTCCAGCCGCAGCTCCGCGCGGATGTCGTCGCGGGTCCGGGCGTCCGCCGTCGCGGTCACCGCCAGCCGCGGCACGTTCGGGAACAGGTCGGCCAGGCGCCCCAGCATCCGATAATCGGGCCGGAAGTCGTGGCCCCACTGACTCACGCAGTGGGCTTCGTCGATGGCGATCAGCGCCAGCGGCGTGCGCGACAGCCGCTCCAGCATCCAGGGCTGCATCAGCCCCTCGGGCGACACATAGAGGATCTGGAGCTCGCCCTCGTCGATCCGCCGCCAGGTCTCAGCCTTCTCGGCCGGGTCGACATTGGAATCCAGCCTCGCCGCCGCCACGCCGGACTGCACCAGCGCCGCCACCTGGTCGGTCATCAGCGCGATCAGCGGCGAGACCACCAGGCCCAGGCCCGGCCGGATCAGGCTGGGGATCTGGTAGCAGAGGCTCTTGCCGCCGCCGGTCGGCAGCACCGCCATGGCGCTGCGCCCGGCCAGCACCTCCTCGATCACCGGCGCCTGCAGGCCCTTGAACTCGGCGTAACCGAAGGTGTGGCGCAGAATCTCCCGCGCCTGGCCAATCGGGCTTTGGTCGAGGGCGGGCGTTTCGGGCTCGGCGACGGCGGCGTGCATCGGTCCGGTTATGGGGCCGACTCGCCCCAAACGCCATGCGGCGCAGACAGCTTCAGGCCTGTTTGACGCTCTTGTTCTGGAAGCCCGCGATGCGCTCGGCCATGTCCGGACCGCGCCCGGCGCCGCGGAAGATTTCGTGGGCCAGGCCTTCCGACACCGTCATGGCGTCGGTCTCGATCATCAGCCGCTTGTTGGCCCGATGGCTGAACCAGGAGTTGGCGAGGATCTGGTCGGCGAGCGCCTCCAGCCGCGCCTCGAAGTCGGCGTCGGGCACGCAGATGTCGGCCAGGCCGATCTCGGCGGCCTCGCGTCCGCCCACCGTGCGGCAGGTGAACATCAGCTCGCGCGCCCGATAGGTCCCGACCCGGCGCGGCAGGCGCTGGCTCATGCCCCAGACCGGGGTAAGCGCCCACTTGGCGTGGGTGTCGGCCAGCTTCGCCCCTTCGGCCGCGAAGACGATGTCGCCGGCCAGCGCCAGCTCCAGGGCGCCGGTGTAGCAGTGGCCGTGCACCGCGCTGATCACCGGCTGCGGCAGGTTCGCCAGCCGCTCGATGACCTTGGACTGATAGAACGGCTGCGGCAGCTTCTCGCCGGCGGCGATGTCGCTGAGATCGTGACCGGCGGAGAAGCAGCGCCCGGCGCCCTTCACGATCACCAGGCCCACGGTCTCCGTCTCGTCAACCAACTTGGTGACGTGGGCGTCCAGCTCCACAAACAGCTCGACGTTCAGCGCGTTCAGCTTGTCGGGCCGGTTGAGCGTCAGGATGGCCGCGCCGCGCCGATCCTCGCGCAGGACGAGCCCGCTCACGCCTGGGCGTCCATGCGGCTGACGGTGAGCTTCTGCGCCCAGTGCGATCCCATGCGGTTGCGGAACTGCTCGGGCCGGTCGGCCAGGACCTCGGTCTCCAGCCACAGACGCTTCAGGTGCCGGATCTTGCCCGCCGCGCGATCGTCCTCATAGGGCGTGCGGCCATGCAAGACGTGGTAATTGTTGATGAACTGCATGTCGCCAGCGCGGAAGTCCATGATCACCGAATAGTCGCCGCCCTCGGCCTGGTCCTGCATCCACTCCAGGGCCTCGATGGCTTTCTCCGTGAGGCGCGGCGCGTCGGCGTGGCGCTGCGAGGCCAGGATGTAGGGGCGGATCAGGCGGGTGAAGATGCGGTCGCCGTGCCGCGTGAACACCGGCATCAGGTACCAGCCGGCCTTTCCCGGCGCCTGTTCGCCGCGATAGTCGAACGGCTGCGGCTTGTAGAGTTCGGCCGCCAGGTCGGGCCGCTCGCGGACCAGCCGGTTGTGCAGGGCCACCGAATTGCACACCGCCGATTGCCCGCCGCTTACCCCGGTCTGCAGGCACATCAGCCCCACCAGGTCCGAGCCGTCGCAGTGGAAGTCGAGGCCCACCAGGCCGATCTCGTTGCCGCGCGAGGTCGGGTCGCCCGGCGCCTTGCCGTGGTCGGTGACGTCGCCCAGCACATGGCCCTTGGCGTTCTGCGGCCAGGGGCGACCGAGGTGCGCGCCGATCCCCCAATAGGCCATGCTCATCTCGTCGTTCGACCACCGCTCGCGCGGCAGGCCGCGCAGCAGCACGAAGCCGCGACCGTTGATCAGCTCTTCCTCGATGGCGCGCAGGCGCGGGCCGAGTGTCGGCAGGGGAAACTCCGCCTTGCCGATCTTGAGGAAGTCGTCGGAGACGCCGAAGGCGTGCTGCACGGCGGCGTCCAGTTCCTCGACCTCGGCGGGCGTCAGGTGCTCAGTCCAGGCGGCCGGATCGGCCACGTCCTTCGCTGTCCACTCGCAGGCCGTTTCGAGGACTTCCGGCGCGAACTGGGAGATGTCGTTCATCGCCGCGCTCCTATTCCGCCGCCATCGCCGCCGGCGCGCCCTGGGCGCCGCGCAGCAGCCGCCCCGGCAAGGCGTCGGTGGGCGTCCCGTCGCGGTAGGTCACCTGGCCCGCCACGACCGTGGCCGTGTAGCCGGAGGCGCGCTGGATCAGCCGGCGCCCGCCGGAGGGCAGGTCGTAGGACACCTCCGGCGCCTTGAGCGTCAGGCGGTCGTAGTCGATGACGTTGATGTCCGCCCGATAGCCCGGCGTGAGCAGGCCGCGGTCGAACAGGCCGACCGTCTCGGCGGTGTCGCGACACTGGGCCTTGACCATCCGCTCCAGCGCGATCTTCGGCCCGCGTGTGCGGTCCCGCGTCCAGTGGACGATGTTGGTGGTCGGGAAGCTGCCGTCGCAGATCATGCCCACGTGCGCGCCGCCGTCGGACAGGCCGGGCACTACGCAATCGTGCTGCAGCATTGCGTAGGCGGGATCCAGCGTGTTCTGGGCGTAGTTGAGCAGCGGCAGATAGAGCATGCCGCGGCCGTTCCCTGCGCCACCGTCCAGCATGTGGTCCAGCGCGACCTCGCGGGGATCGGCGCCCCGCCGCGCGGCGATGGCGGCGATCGAGGTCGCCTCGGTCGGCTCGTAGTCGGGACTGTCGATCCCCATGGGGAAAATCCGCTCCCAGGCCCGCGCGGGCGACAGGCCGGGGGCTCGGCCGCTGTCCGGCTCGTCGGCCAGCAAGGCGGCGCGGAACTCCGGATCGCGCAGCCGCGCCACCCGCTCGGCGAAGGGCAGATCCTTGATCGCGCGATAGGTCGGGTAGGTGCTGAACGGGTTGGCGGTCAGCTCCAGGCCGAACAGCACGCCCACCGGGCGCGTCGCCACCTGGGCCCGCATCTGCAGGCCTTGCGCCTTCGCCGCGCTCATCCTGTCGAGCATGTAGCGCCATTGCTCGGGATCGCGCGGGCTCTGCAGCAGCGAATAGCTTAGCGGCCGGCCCGACTTGGCGACGATCCGCTGCAGCATGTCGAACTCGGCTTCCGGGTCGTTGAAGTCCGAGACCACCTGCAGCACGCCCTTGCCCTGGCCATTGCCGGCGGCGGCCATGCCGAGCGCGATGCCCAGGAGCTCGTCCTCGCCGGCCGTCAGCGTGGCGATCGGCGAGCCATCGGAGGAGCGGTGGTTGAGCGTCCGCGAGGTGCCGAAGCCGATCGCGCCGGCGTCCATCGCCCGCTTGGCGATCGCCGACATGGCGGCGATGTCGGCTTCGTTCGCCGGCTCGCGGTTCACGCCCCGCTCGCCCATTACGAACACCCGCAGCGCCGCGTGCGGCAGCTGGCTGCCGATGTCGACGTCGAACCGCCGCGCGGCCAGGGCGTCGAGGTAGTCGGTGTAGCTTTCCCAGTTCCACGGCAGGCCCTCGCTGAGCACCGGGAAGGGGATGTCCTCGACGCCTTCCATGAGCTGGATCAGCCGGTCATGGTCGGCGGGCTTGCAGGGTGCGAACCCCACGCCGCAGTTGCCCATCACCACCGTGGTCACCCCGTGCCACGACGAAGGCTGCATCCGACCGTCCCAGGTGGCCTGGCCATCGTAGTGCGTGTGGATGTCGACGAAGCCCGGCGTCACCACCTGGCCGCGGGCGTCGATCTCTTCGGCGCCGTGGCCCGAAATCCTGCCCATCGCGGCGATGGCGCCGTCCTTGACGGCCACGTCAGCCTCGTAGGCCGGTCCGCCGGTCCCATCCACCACGGTCCCGCCGCGGACGACCAGGTCATAGGCCTTTTCCATCGTCGCCTCCCTCAAGGCTCGCATTCTTCTTATCGTCGATCATTTTGCCGCCTCCCCGTAGGGGCAGGTCAAGCGCCTTGCGCGCGACGCGCCCGTGAGCATCACGCGCTCATGAAGGATTCAGCATGCTTCTTGCCCGGACCTTAAGCCTGACAAGCTAGACCGTAGGCTCGCTCAGGATCGGTTGAGGGACCCGTCATGACGCTGAGAGCCATTCTGGCCGTGCTCGCCGCGGTCGCTGTCGCCGTCGGCTTTCTACTGCCGATCCCGGCGGTCGATGGCCCCGACGCGCGGTCGCAGATCGCCCAGCTCGAAGTCCAGCGCTAGCGTCTCGTGGGCGGGCCGCCGCAACCGTTGAGCGGCGTTTCCCCCGGCAGGTCGATTTCCGCCGTGAACGGATAGGTCACGGCGCCCGCCGGGTCGGTACAGGGGCTGGCGTAGAAGGTCGCCGTCATCGACTGCCCGTCCGGCATCTTCGCCGCCCAGGCCGCCTGGTGCGGGTCGATGCTCGGCGCGGCCGCCGCCAGCGTCATGCTGGCCTGGTTGGGCCGGGTCAGCACCAGGGTCGTTCCGCGCACCGTCAGCCCCCAGGCCGGATCGCCGCCGCGCGCATCCAGCGGCCCAGAGAAATTCGCCGCCACATCCGGCGGTGGCGGCTTATGTTCCGTGTCCGGCTTCTTGGAACAGGCGCTGAGCGGCGCCAGCACCAGCAGCGCCATCCAGATCGTGCGCATCGGCGTCATTCCCTCGTCCCAGCGGTCCGGACTGAACCTGCGCAGTGGGGCCGTATCAGGGCGGGATGGTTACAGCCCAAATCAGTCTAGGTTCGCCCCCGTGAGCCCCACGCCCCTAAGCTTCTACGAGTTTTTCGCCGGCGGCGGCATGGCGCGGCTGGGCCTGGGCGATGGCTGGACCTGCGCGTTCGCCAACGACTTCGATCCGGCCAAGGCCGCCGCCTACCGCGCCAACTTCGCCGACAGCGCCGAGCACCTCCGCGAGGGCGACGTCTGGCGGCTCTCCGCCGCCGACCTCGCCGGACGCGCCGACCTCGCCTGGGCCTCCAGCCCCTGTCAGGACTTCAGCCTGGCCGGGGCCCGGGCCGGGCTGGCCGGCGGCCGCTCCAGCGCCTTCTTCGGCTTCTGGCGGCTGATCGAGGCGCTCAATGCCGAGGGTCGCGCGCCGCGGGCCATCGTCATAGAGAACGTCGCCGGCCTCCTCACCTCGCATGAAGGGCGTGACTTCGCCGCGCTCGGCCGGGCCCTGGCGGACCAGGGTTACAGCTTCGGCGCCCTGGAGATCGACGCCGCGCGCTTCCTGCCTCAGTCACGGCCGCGGATCTTCGTGGTCGCCACCCGCGAGCCGCCGCCGGCCCACCTGATCGGCCCCAGCCTCTTCCACACCCGCGCGATCCAGGCCGCGGCGGCGGCTCTGCCGGCCGACCTCGCCGCTCGCTGGCTCTGGTGGGGCGCCCCGCAGCCCCGGCCGCGCAACACCGACCTCGCCGCCCTGCTGGAGCCCGACGACGCCGTGACCTGGCATTCGCCGGAGCGCACTGCCCGCTGGCTGGAGTTGATGGCCCCGCTCCACCGCGCGCGGCTCGACGTTCTGCGGGCCCGCGGCGACCGGACCGTGGGCGCGGTCTTCCGGCGCATGCGCATCGAGGACGGTCGGCGCGTCCAGCGGGCCGAGGCGCGGTTCGACGGCCTGGCCGGTTGCCTGCGCACGCCGCGCGGCGGCTCCTCGCGCCAGGTCATCGTGGTGGTCGAAGCCGGCGCCGTGCGCACACGCCTGCTCAGCCCCCGCGAAGCCGCCCGCCTGATGGGCCTGCCGGAATCCTACCGCCTGCCCAAGGCCGCAACCGCCGCCCTGCACGTGGCCGGTGACGGCGTCGCGGTCCCCGCCGTACGCTGGCTGGCCCAGGAAGTCCTCGAGCCGCTGCTCGGGGGCTCGGTCCCGGCATCTCGCACCGCGGCGGCGTCCTAGCCCCGGGAGGAAAGAAGCCTTAGGTTCGGCGGGACAGGCGCAGTTCTCCGAAAGGTCCCGCACATGGCCGACGCCACCCCCGACAAGGTCTATGACGCAGCCCGCTACGTGCGGGCCGGCCGGGGCAAGATCTTCGACAGCATCCTCGACACCATCGGCGACACCCCGCTCGTGCGGCTTCCGCGGCTCAGCGCGGCGATCAAGCCGAAGGGCGAGGTCGTGGCCAAGCTGGAGTTCTTCAACCCGATCGGCTCGGTGAAGGACCGGATCGGCGTGGCCATGGTCGAGTATCTGGAAGCCAAGGGCGTGCTGAAGCCCGGCGGGGTGATCGTCGAGCCGACCAGCGGCAACACCGGAATCGCGCTCGCCTTCGTGGCCGCCGCCAAGGGCTACAAGCTGACCCTGGTGATGCCCGAGAGCATGTCCATGGAGCGGCGCAAGATGCTGCTCATCCTGGGTGCGAAATTGGAACTCACCCCGGCCGAGCGCGGCATGGCCGGCGCCGTGGCCCGCGCCAAGGAGATTGTCGAAGCGACGCCCGGCGCGGTGATGCCACAGCAGTTCGACAACGTCGCCAACCCGTTGATCCACCGAGTCTCGACCGCCGAGGAGATCTGGAACGACACGGGTGGGGCCGTCGACGCGGTGATCTCGGGCGTGGGCACCGGCGGCACGATCACCGGCGTCGGCCAGGTGCTGAAGGCCCGCAAGCCCTCCGTCCGGATCATCGCGGTCGAGCCGGAGTCCTCGCCGGTGCTGTCGGGCGGCCAGCCCGGTCCGCACAAGATCCAGGGCATAGGCGCGGGCTTCGTGCCCTCGATCCTCGACCGCGGCGTGATCGACGAGGTGGTCCAGGTCAACAACGACGACAGCTTCACCATGGCCCGGCGCGTGGCGGCCGAGGAGGGCATCCCGGTCGGCATCTCCTCCGGCGCGGCGCTCACCGCAGCCTTCTCCGTCGCCAGCCGCGACGACATGAAGGGCAAGCTGATCGTCGCCATCATCCCGTCCTTCGCCGAACGCTACGTCTCCACCGCGCTCTTCGAAGGGCTGTGACGCCCTCTTCCCAAGAGAAAAGAAGCACGGACGTCTATTCCGCGGAGAAGCGCTCGGCGGTGATGCGCCGGGTGAAGGGGAAGAACACCTCGCCGGAGCTTGTGGTCCGCAAGGCCCTCACCGCGCTCGGCGCGCGCTATCGCCTCCATCGCGCGGACCTGCCCGGCAACCCCGACATCGTCCTGCCCGGCCGGCGGCTCGCGCTCTTCGTCCACGGCTGCTTCTGGCATGGCCACGATTGTCCGCGCGGCGGCAGAGTACCAAAACAGAACCAAGACTACTGGGTCGCCAAGGTTGCGCGCAACCGGGCGCGAGACGCCGTGAGCCACGCGGCGCTCGCCGCCATGGGATGGCGTGTGGAGACGATCTGGGAGTGCGAGCTGAAGGACGCGGCGGCGCTGACCGCCCGCCTCAGCGCGCTCCTCCAGTGAAGGCCGGCGGTCGAACGCCTACTCTCCGATCGGGTCGGCGATCACGATCTCGGTCTTCACCGAGTTGGCGATGAAGCACATGTGATGGGCGCGCTCGTGCATCACCGCGAGCTCCGCGGCCGAGGGTTCGCGACCCTCCCAGCCGATGTCGGGGTGCAGAACCACACGGCTGACCCACATCTCGCCGTCGTCGCGCTTGGTCATTTCGCCAATAGCCTCGTCGCGGTAGGTGCGCACGACATAGAGGTCTTCCCGCGCGATGTGCAGGAACGTCAGCATGTGGCACTGGGCGATAGAGCCGACCAGCATCTCCTCGGGGTCGACCGCATTGGGCGCCGCCCATTTGTTGCCGACCACTTGGTGCGACGCGGTGCCGGGCACCTCGACGCCGGAACCGAACGTGACGGCGTGACCGCGGCTGTAGCGGCCTTTCAGAAAATCCTCACCGGGCTCGGCCAGCGTCCAGTCGGTGGTCGCGCGATAGGTCGCCATCGGTGTCGTCCTTGATTGAGGCCGCTGCTCAGGCCCTCAGGTGGCGAGGGGCGGGCGCGCGGTCAAGGCGGCGCCGTCAGAACGCATCCGCCGGCAGGGCCATCAGGGTCTCGGCCCCGGTCTTCAGCTTGGCGAGGCGCCCGGTGGTCTCCGGCAGCACCCGGGCCATGTAGTAGCGGGCCACGGCCAGCTTGCCGGCGTAGTGCGGATCGGTGTCGCCGCCGGCGATCTTGGCCTGCGCCGTCCTGGCCATCATCGCCCACATGTAAGCCAGGGCTGTCAGGCCGAAGAGGTGCAGGTAGTCGGTGGAGGCCGCGCCGGCGTTGTCGGGGTTGGCCAGCCCGTTCTGCATCAGCCACAGGGTGGCCTCCTGGAGCTCGGCCTTGGCCTTGGCCAGGGGCTCGGTGAACGGCTTCATCTCGGCCGCCTCATTGGCCTCCACAAAGGCGTCGAGCTCGGCGAAGAAGGTCATCACGCCGCGGCCGCCGTCGGCCGCCAGCTTGCGGCCCACCAGGTCCAGCGCCTGGATGCCGTTGGTGCCCTCGTAGATCAGGGCGATGCGGCAGTCGCGCAGGTACTGGCTGACCGGGAAATGCTCGGTGAAGCCCGAGCCGCCGTGCACCTGCATGGCGTCCGAACACACCTGGAAGCCCCGGTCGGTCAGGAAGCCCTTCAGCACCGGGGTCATCAGCGCCATGTAGTCGTGGCCCTTCTGGCGCACGGCCTCGTCGGGGCTCGCCTCGGCCAGGTCGCCGTGCAGCGCCGTCCAGAACAGGAAGGCGCGGCCGCCTTCGACGATCGCCCTGGCGTCCATCAGCATCCGGCGGATGTCCGGGTGGACGATGATCGGATCGGCCGGCCCGTCGGGGTTTTTCGGTCCGGTGAGGGAGCGGCCCTGCAGCCGGTCCTTGGCGAATTCGGCGGCCGCCTGATAGGCGGCTTCGGCCTGGGCGATCCCCTGCATGCCGACGCCCAGCCGGGCCTCGTTCATCATCACGAACATGATGGAGAGGCCGCGGTTCTCCTCGCCGATCAGCCAGCCGGTCGCCTCCTCGTGGGCGATGACGCAGGTGGCGTTGCCGTGAATGCCCATCTTCTCTTCCAGGCCCAGGCACTTGACGGCGTTGCGCACGCCCGGATTGCCGTCGGCGTCCGGCAGGAATTTGGGTACGATAAAGAGACTTATCCCCCGCGTGCCCATCGGCGCGCCCTCGATCCGCGCCAGCACCAGGTGGACGATGTTCTCCGTCAGGTCGTGCTCGCCGGAGGAAATCCAGATCTTTTGGCCCGAGATCTTGTAGGTCCCGTCGGCTTGCGGGACCGCCTTGGTGCGCAGGAGGCCAAGGTCCGTGCCGCACTGCGGCTCGGTGAGGTTCATCGTCCCGCCCCACTGGAACGAGGCGAGCTTGGGCAGGTAGAGGTCCTTCTGCTCGGGTGTCCCGGCGGCGTGGATCGCCGAATAGGCGCCATGCGTCAGGCCAGGATACATCGAGAACGCCATGTTGGCTGACGAGCTCATCTCGGAGAAGGCCAGGTTCACGACGTGCGGCAAACCCTGGCCGCCATAGGCGGGATCGGCGCCGAGCGCCGGCCAGCCACCCTCGACCAGCTTGGCGTAGGCGTCCTTGAACCCCTTCGGCGTGGTGACCGAATTGTCGGCCGCCCAGTGGCAGCCTTCCTTGTCGCCGACGCTGTTCAGCGGCGCCAGCACCTCGCCGGTGAACCGGCCGGCTTCTTCCAGGATCTGGTCGACCACGTCCATGGACGCGTCGGCGAACGCCGGCAGGTTGGCGTAGCGCTCCAGCTCCAGCAGATCGCGCAGCAGGAAGGCGTAGTCGCGGACGGGCGGCGTGTAGGGCATCGCGGCTATCTCCGAGCGCACACAGACAAGTCGCGCAGCGGATTGGCGTCCGGGTGCGCGACCCAGCAAAAATCGCCGCGACTCAGGCGCGGCTACTTCGCTTCGCTATGTTCCACACCGTCGAGGCGGCGGCGCAACATCTGATCGTAGTCCGCGGCGCGCGGCAGCAGGTCAGGCCGGATTTGCGTCAGGCGCTTTTCCATCTCGGTGCAGCCGTTCTTCAGCAGCTCGATCTGCTCGGCGATATCGACCTTCTGGTTTTCCAGGGCGACGATGCGCTCTCGGAACTTGCGCAGCGACTTCGCCGCCTGCTGGGCGCCGCTGTCGTCCACCTCATAGAGGTCGAGGATCTCGCCGATCTCAGCCAGGGCCAGTCCGACCCGCTTGCCCTGCAGGATCATCACCAGCCGCGCGCGGTCCTTGTAGGAATAGACCCGGTTCAGGCCGTCCCGGGCCGGGGCCAGCAGGCCCTTGTCCTCATAGAACCGCAGCGCACGGGGCGTGCATTTGAATTCCAGGCACAGCTGACGGATCGTGAAGGTGCGATGCGGCCGGCGCAGGTCCATGGGCATGACGTTCTCCCTGAAACGCTCGTTTGAATGCAGCTAAAACCAGCATTACGTTTACGTCAAGGTGATCGTCGATAACTTTACGTAAGCTTGCCTGCCTACAGACCGCGCCTACTGGTTGGGCGATCGCTCGCCGTTGACGTCTGCGAACGCCAGCATGGCCGGCATTGCGGCGATCGAAGGGCGCCCAAAGCCCACCTTGCCCTCGAACCGAGGCGTATTGGCGTAGCTGCCGAACAGCATGTCCCAGAGCACAAGGTCGTTGCCGTAGTTGCGCCCATGCACCTCGCGCTCGTGGTGCTGGCAGTGCTGCTCCGGCCGCACGATGACGTAGCCCAGCCAGTGCGGCGTCGGCACGTTCCAGTGCGGGATCATGACGAAGATCGTTCCGAACGTGCCGGCGATGGCCGCGGCCAGCGGGTCGACGCCCAGCACCAGGGCCGCGATGCCGGTGATGATCGCCGACTGCACGACCGTCTCCAGCGGATGGCCGATGGCCCAGCTGCCCATGTCGACGCGCTCCACCGCGTGGTGGAACTGGTGCATCGAGCGCCACATCCAGTCGTAGCGGTGCTCCAGCCGGTGGAACCAATAGCTGAAGAAGCTGATCGCCAGCCAGGCTACCGCGGCGCCCCACCAGGGCCCGAGGCCGGTCAGGTCCATCAGCCGGCGCCTGGCCAGCCAATCGGGCGGCAGCCACAGCGGCACGCTCACATTGATGGCGGTCAGCAGCAGGAAGAAGCCGACGCCGACGAGACCCCACCAGCGGACCTTCTCGAACTGACGTCCGCCGCCGGCCCGGTTCACCAGGTACTCCGAACCCCAGAACAGGATGAAGGCCGCCGGTATGGCCAGGCCCAGAATGTCTTCCAGTTTCATGGTGCGAACCCTCCCTTTCACCTGAAATACGTTGATCCCAGGCCGCCGGTTACACAAGTCGGCGAACGATGTTCGCTTGGGGGTCGCGTTATGCCGAAACGACGGAGTCGGATGCGGGGGCGGCGGCGCCGGCCGTGGCGCCGGCGGCGTTCCAGCCCACCAGCATGTCGCGCAGCACCGCTTCCGGGCCCAGGAGGTCGACGCCGCCGGTCGGCAGTCCGAGGACGCGGTTGGTGATCGCCTCTTCGGCGCGGACCCGCTCGACGATCATCGTAAGGCCGGCCTCGACGTCGGTCTCGGCCTGGGCCAGGGCCGCGATCACCAGCCCGCGACGCCCGTTGCTGAGCCAGAGCAGGGTGTCGGCGGCCACGCGCGGATCGCCGGCGTCGAACACGCCCTCGGCCTCGCCGTCGGCGATGATCCGGGCCAGCGCCGGCGCCAGCACCGCGGCCACCGCGTCGATGATGCGGTGGTAGAGGACCGCGTTCTGCGGGGCGAGCAGGGTCGTGAACATGGCCTTGAGTTCGGCGATGTGCTCGCGCTTCCACTCGCGCCCCAGAGCCAGCAGCAGGTTGAGGCGCTTCAGGGCGTCGAGCTGCGGATCCGTCTGCAGGGTGGTGATGAAGCCGACGCTCTCACGCGCGAACCGCTGGGTGATCGCCTCCAGCAGGTCCTCCTTGGACCGGAAGTGGTGGTAGAAGGCGCCCTTCGACAAGCCCGTCGCACTGATCACGTCGTTGATCGTGGTCGCCTCATAGCCGCGCGTCAGGAACAGGCCCTGGGCGCAGTCGATCAGCTCGGCGCGCCGCACCCCCGGCGCCTTCAGAACCCGCTGTCTCGCCACGCGCTCCGGTCCTCCGTTCGCGACCCCGCAAATCACGCACGGACTTTACAGACCGACCGTCGGTCGGTAAAGAGTTCGCGTTCCTTCGGGAGGTTTCCGTCGATGACCGCATATCGCCTCGGCCAGCCGCTCGCCTTCGACATTTCCGGTCCTGCGTTCAAGGCCGACCCGCATCCGACCTGGGCGGCGATGCGGGCCGCCGGGCCGGTCATCCCGATCCGCCTGCCGTTCGTCGGCCGCGTCTGGGTGACCACGACCCACGCCGCCACCCTGTCCCTGGTCAAGGACAACGAGCGCTTCGTTCAGGAGGGGCGCCACGCCGGCAAGTCGGGGGTCGCCGGCATGCAGTGGTGGATGCCCAAGTCGCTGAAGGCGATCACCAACAGCATGCTGCAGAAGGACGAGCCCGATCACCGCCGGTTGCGCAAGCTGGTCGACGGCGCCTTCGCCCGCCGCGACATCCAGGCCATGCGCGGCAGCATTGTGCAGATCGCCGACGGCCTGCTCGATGGCCTCGAGGGTCGCGAGACCGTGGACCTGGCCCTCGAATATTCGCGCCGTCTCCCGCTCGCGGTGATCGCCGACCTGCTGGGCCTGCCGCCGCAGGACCGCGATGAATTCGCCGAAGTGGCGCGCCGCGCGCTCTCGATCACCTCCACGCTCAGCATGGTCATGGCGATGAGTTCGATGACGCGGATGATCGACTACATCCGTGCGCAGGTGGAAGCCGCCCGGCGCAACCCGCGGCCGGGCCTGATCGCCGAGCTGATCCGCGCCGAGGACGATGGCGACAGTCTCGATGAGAGCGAACTGCTCTCGATGGTCGCCCTGCTGCTGATCGCCGGCTTCGAGACCACCACTCACCTGATCTCCGATAGCGTGCTCGCCCTGGAACAGCATCGCGACCAGAAGGCCTGGCTGCTGGCCGACCCGGCGGCCCGCATCGAGCGCGCGGTGGAGGAGCTGGCCCGCTTCTCATCCCCCGTAATGAGCACCAAGCCGCGCTATGTGGCGCGCGACACCGAGTTCTTCGGCCAGACGCTGCCGCGCGGCGAGCTGATCATGGCCCTTGTGGGCGCGGCCAACGCCGACCCCTTGGAATTCGACGCCCCCGAGCGCCTGGAGCTCGACCGCTTCCCCAACCCGCACCTGGTGTTCTCGTCGGGCATCCACTTCTGCCTGGGCCAGCAGCTGGCGCGCGTGGAGACGCAGGTGGCGCTGGAACGCCTGTACGCCCGCTATCCGAACCTGGCGCTGGCCGATCCCGACCACGTGGAATGGCTTGGACGCTTGGGCATCCGCGGGCCCAAGACCCTGCCGCTGAAGCTCAACGCCCCCGCGCGCCGCCTGGCGGCCTAGGCCGCGACCAGCTGTCCGGCCAGCGCCTTTTCGATGAGCGCGATGGTCCGCTCGACGCCGAAGATCGCCACGAAGGAGCCGAAGCGCGGGCCCTGGCTCTGACCGAGCAGCACCTCGTAGAGCGCGGAAAACCAAGCCCGCAGCGGCTCGAACCCAGCATCCTTGCCGACCTCGAACACCTCGTTCTGGATCGCCTCGGCGTCGGCGCCCGCCGGGAGCGCCTTGAGCTTGCCGACCAGCGCCTGCATCGCCGCGCGCTCCTGGTCTGTAGGCGCCCGGAACGTCTTCGAGGGCTTCACGAAGTCCTCGTAGTAGTTGATCGCATAGCCGGCGAGCTGGTCGAGCAACGGCTCCGACGCCGGCGTCGCGCCGGGGATGTAGCGCGACAGGAACCCCCACAGGATGTCCTTCGTCGAGGCGTCGGCCGCCGACACCAGGTTCAGGAGCAGTGAGAAACTGACCGGCGAGCCGCGCTCAGGGGGCGCGCCGCCGTGGACGTGCCAGGCGGGATTGTCGAGCGCGACCGAATTGCTACTGGCCCGGGCGCGATTGAACGCGTCGAGCTGCTGCAGATATTCGTCCGTCGCCTTGGGGATAACGTCGAAGTAGAGCCGCTTCGCCGACTTGGGCGACTGGTACATGTAGTAGGCGAGGCTCTCCGGGGTCCCGTAGCGCAGCCATTCCTCCATGGTCAGGCCGTTGCCCTTGGACTTGGAGATCTTCTGGTTGTTCTCGTCCATGAACAGCTCGAAGTGGAAGGCCTCCGGCGGCTCGCCGCCCAGAGCGCGGACGATCTTGTTCGACACCCGGACGCTGTCGATCAGGTCCTTGCCCGACGCCTCGAAATCCACCTCCAGCGCCGTCCACCGCGCCGCCCAGTCGGGCCGCCATTGCAGCTTCACATGGCCGCCGGTCACCGGGACCTCGGTCAGGGTCCCGTCCTCGTCGCCGAAGGTGATTGTGCCCTTCTCGACGTTGCGCTCCAGGGTCGGCGCCTGCAGCACCTTGCCGCTCTTCGGACTGATCGGCAGGAACGGCGAATAGGTCGCTTGACGCTCCTCGCCCAGCGTCGGCAGCATGATCGCCTGGATGGCTTCGAAGCGCGCCAGCATGTTCAGCAGCACCGCGTCGAAGCGGCCGGACTTGTAGGTCTCGGTCGACGACATGAAGGTGTAGTCGAAGCCGAAGCCGTCGAGGAATGCGCGCATCCGGGCGTTGTTGTGCGCGCCGAAACTCTCGTACTCGCCGAACGGGTCGCGGACCGAGGTGACGGGCTTGTCGCGGTCCTCCTCCAGCATCTCCCGGTTGGGCAGGTTGTCCGGGATCTTCCGGAAACCGTCCATGTCGTCGGAGAAGACGATCAGCTCGGTGGGGATCGCGTCTTCGGTCAAGGCGCGGAACGCCGTGCGCACCATGGTCGGTCGGGCGGCCTCGCCGAAGGTGCCCATGTGCGGCAGGCCGGACGCCCCATAGCCGCACTGGAAGATCACTGGCTTGGCCAGCGCCGGCAGGGTCTGCACGGCCTCGGCGAACTTGCCGTCCGCGAACAGCGTCGCGGCCAGGTCGCGCTCGGCGTCCGAGAGCCGCAGCCGGGTGATGCGCGCCAGTAGCAGCCGCGCCTGTTCGAAGGGCCAGCTCTTCGCCTCGCGGGCCTGATGGGACAATCCAGTCAACATGGGGGTGCGGGTAACCCCCAAGGCGCCTTGGCTCAAGCGGAGTCTTGAGGGAGCGTCACATAGCTGCGCTATGCTGGGCCCATGACCAGACGCCTCATCCCCCTGCTCGCCGTGCTCGCGCTCGCCGCCTGTTCCCAGCCCGCGCCGACCGCGGCTCCGTCCAAAGTCCTCACCTTCTCCATCGTCTCCACCGAGGCGACCCAGACCCAGATGCAGGAGTGGGGTCCGTTCCTGAAGGACATGGAGGCGGCGACCGGCATGACGGTGAAGCCGTTCTTCGGCTCCAACTATTCCGCCCTGGTCGAGGCCATGCGCTTCAAGCAGACCGACGTGGGCTGGTTCACCAACCAGTCGGGCCTGGAGGCCGTGCGCCGCGCCGGCGGCGAGGTCTTCGCGCGCACCACCCACCCCAACGGCCACGACGGCTATCAGGGCGTGATCATCGTCAAGAAGGGCTCCGGGATCACCCTCGACAAGCTCCTGAAGTGCGACCACACGCTCGACTTCGGCATGGGCGACGCCAAGTCGACCTCCGGAACGCTCGCGCCCAACACCTACCTCTTCGGGCCGCGCGGGATTGAGCCGGCCAAGTGCTTCAAGACCGTCCGCTCGGCCGGCGCCGAGGCCAATCTCTTCGCGGTGGGCACTGGCACCATCCCGGCGGCCACCGACAACACCCGCTCCATGGACCGCCTGGCGGTGATCAACACCACGGAAGCCAAGAAGGTGATGGACAGCATCCAGGTGATCTGGACCTCGCCGACCATCCCCGAAGACCCGATGATCTGGCGCGCCGATCTCGACCCGGCGGCGAAGAAGAAGGTGTCCGACTTCATCTTCAGCTACGGCGTCGGCGATACGCCCGAGGCCAAGCGCCAGCGCGCCATCCTGGAGCGGATCCAGACCGGCGCGTTCAAGCACGCCGACAACACCCACCTGCTGCCGGTCCGCGAGATGGAGGCCACCGGGGAGTTGGTCGCCGCCAAGTCCAAGGCCGACCCCAAGGCCACCGCCGACGCTCAGGCCAAGCTTGACGCGGTGCACAAGGAAATGGCGGCGCTGCCGAAGGGCTAGCTCGCCTCGTCCGCGCGGAGCAGAAAGTGGCCGCGCAGCGCGGCGAACGGCTGTCGCGGATCGTCTTGCCAGGCGTCCACGTGGACGTTGGCGATGCGACGGCCGATCTTGCGGACCTCGGCGCGGGCGTAGGACAGCTGGGCGCGGCCGGGGCGCAGGTACTCTATGGTCACGTCGATGGTCTTCGGCAGGCGGCCCCCAACGCCTTCACGGGCCGGCTGGACGACGAACAGCTGCGCCAGCGCGGTCATCTCCAGGAAGGCCCCGATCACCCCACCGTGCAGGGCCGGGATGAAGGTGTTGCCGATCAGGTGCTCGGAGAACGGCAGCACGCCGGTGAGGACGTCGCCCTCCAGCTCGGCCTTGAAGCCCAGGAAGCGCACATAGGGCGTCCGCTCAAGGAACCCTTGAAGCTGTGCCGCCGCACTCATGCGGGCCTCGGCCCGGTGAGGGCGAAGGCGGCCTGGGCGGTGGCGATGGGGTCGCTTCGGTCCTCGTCCCAGGCCTCGGCGCGGACAAAGCCGATGGTGTGGGTGAGCTTGTAGCAATGCGCCGCGGCGGTGACGCCGGCGCGCGGCCGGGCCGGGCGCATGTAGTCGATACGAAGGTCCAGGGTGGCGGTGCCGAACATGCCGCTGGCCGACGCCGCGGCGGACGAAATCGCCAGGCCGCAGGTGTGATCCAGCAGGCTGGTGACCACGCCGCCGGCGATCACCTGGGTGTCCGGGTCGCCCACCAGGTCTTCGCGCCAGGCGACGGACATTGAGCCGTGGCCGGGCGAGACCGAGACGAACTCAAGGCCAAGGGCCTGAGACTGCGGCGTGCCGCCGGCCATCCGATCGGCCAGCTGGCGAAGGATCTCGGGGGTGGGTTCGGACGCTGATGCATCCTTGGGGGGCGGGTCGCCAGCGTTCATCGGCAAGAGCGCTAGGACCGAACCTGCCCCGCGGTCAATGTTCCCCTCGGGGAAGCGCAGACCTAGATGAGGACCATGATCCGCCCGCAGGACCTGCTCTGTCCGAAACCCGCGGGGCTCTATTGCCCGCCCGGCGACTTCTACATCGACCCGACGCGCCCGGTGGCCCGCGCGGTAATCACCCACGGGCACGCCGACCATGCCCGCGCCGGCCACGGCGCCGTGCTGGCGACTCCCGAAACCCTGGACATCATGGCCGAACGCTATGGCGCGGGTTTCGCGCAGTCCACGCAGGCCGCCGCCTACGGAGAGGCCACACCCCGCGACGACGTGGACGTGACCCTGGTCCCCGCCGGCCACGTGCTGGGCTCGGCCCAGGCGGTGGTCCGCTGGAAGGGCCTGACCATGGTCGTCAGCGGGGACTACAAGCGCCGCCGCGATCCCACCTGCCCGCCCTTCGAGCCGGTCCCCTGCGACGTCTTCATCACCGAGGCGACCTTCGGCCTGCCAGTCTTCCGCCACCCCGACGACAAGGCCGAGATCGCGCGGCTGCTGCGCTCCGTCGCCCAGTTCCCGGAGCGGTCGCACCTGGTCGGCGCCTATGCGCTGGGCAAGGCGCAGCGGATCATCCGCCTGCTGCGCGAAGCCGGCTGGGACCGGCCGATCTATGTCCACGGCGCCCTGGAGCGGCTGAACGCCCTCTACGAAAAGCACGGGATCGACCTGGGCCCGCTGCTATCCGCCACAAGCGGCAAGAAGGCGGACTTCGCCGGCCAGATCGTCATCGCCCCGCCCAGCGCGACCCAGGACCGCTGGAGCCGGCGCTTCCCCGATCCCGTGACCGCCTTCGCGTCGGGCTGGATGCAGGTCCGCGCCCGGGCCCGCCAGCGCGGCGTCGAACTGCCCCTGGTGATCAGCGACCACGCCGACTGGGACGAGCTCACCGCCACCGTCGCCGAACTCCACCCGGGCGAGCTCTGGATCACCCACGGCCGGGAGGAGGCGCTGGCCCGCTGGGCCGAGCTGCACGGCGTCCCGGCGCGGGCGTTGGCCCTGGTCGGCTACGAGGAAGAGGACGACGATTGACGCATGTAAGATAAGTAACTTGCGAGCGATCACGAAAATGTTATCGTCCGGTCGGCGGGGGGCTGCCACCCGGAGATTTCCGCCGATGCGCGCTGTCGTTATCGCCTCCAGCCTGCTGATCCTCACCGCCTGCGCTAAGCCGGGCGCCAAGGCCTACACCGACGACGTGACGAGCGTCGCGATCACGAAGCCCGCCGCTGGCGCACCCGCCCCGGCGGACGCCGCCGCCTCCCGCAACGCGCCCGCGGCCCCTGCCGCCGATGCCGAGGCCAAGCCCGCCGCTCCGGCGCGGGCCGCGGTCACCATCCCGATGCTGGCCTACCGCTACGCTTACGCGCTGGAGGCTCCCTCCGATGGCATCCGAGACCTGGTCGCCCGGCACCAGGCTGCCTGTCAGGCCGCCGGCCCGGCGGTTTGCCAGCTCACCGGCGCTCAGGTCACCGAGACCGGCAAGGACCGGGTGCACGGTGAGGTGTCGCTCAAGGCCACGCCGGCCTGGCTGAAGAGCTTCCGCGCCGGCCTAGACGCCGACGCCAAGGCGGCCGGCGGCCGGGTGTTGACCTCCAACGTCAGCACCGAGGATCTGTCGCGCCAGATCGTCGACACCGAGGCCGCCGTCCGCGCCCAGACCACCTTGCGCGATCGCCTGCAGGCCCTGCTCGCCACCCACCCCGGCAAGCTCTCCGAGCTGCTGGAGGTCGAGCAGGAGCTGGCCCGGGTCCAGGGCGAACTGGACGCCACCCAATCGGAACTCGCCGAGATGCGCGGCCGGGTGGAGACCTCCGAACTGCGGATCACCTATGACGCGGCCGGCGTGCTGGCGCCGCAGGGCGTGATGTCGCCGCTGGGCGCGGCGATCCACGACTTCCTGGGCATCGTCGTCAGCGTGCTCGCGGTGCTCGTCCGGATATTCGCCTACCTGCTGCCGATGGGCGTCATCGTCGGCCTGGGCGTCTGGCTGATGCGCAACCGCTGGCCGAAACGGTCGCCCAAGAAGCCGGAACAACCGAAGGCAGACTGACGCTCTCGATTGGCGGGGGCGCGCAGGCTCCCTAGGTTCCGATTGCCATGCGCGCCTTCGCTGACCTCCTCGACCGGCTTTCGCTCACGGCGTCGCGCAACGCCAAGCTGACGCTGGTGCGCGACTACCTGCGCGAGACGCCGGACCCGGATCGCGGCTGGGCGTTGGCGGCGCTGACCGGCGACCTTTCTTTTGACGCCGCCAAGCCGGCCTTCATCCGCAAGGCCGTCGAAGAGCGGATGGATCCGCAGCTCTTCTGGTGGTCCTACGAGTACGTGGGCGACCTGGCCGAGACCGTGGCCCTGGTCTGGCCGGCGCGGCCGGGCGCCAACCGCGAGCCGGAGCTCTCCGAAGTGGTCGAGGCGTTGCGCGGGGCCGGCCGCGCCGAGGTCCAGAAGCTGATCGAGGGCTGGCTCGATGCGCTGCAGCCCACCGGCCGCTGGGCGCTGCTGAAGCTGATGACCGGCGGCTTGCGCGTGGGCCTGACCGCCCGCCTCGCCAAGCGCGCCGCCGCCGACATGGGTCCCGAGCCGGTCGACGTCGCCGAGGTCGAGGAACTCTGGCACGCGCTGCATCCGCCCTACGAGGACCTGTTCGCCTGGCTGGAGGGCCGCAGCGATCGTCCGTCTTCGGAGAATCCCGGCCGCTTCCGCCCCGCCATGCTGGCCCAGGCCATCGACGAGGCGGTCGACTTCAGCAGGCTCGATCCCGCCGACTACGCCGCCGAATGGAAGTGGGACGGCATCCGCGTCCAGGCGGTCAACGAGGGCGGCGTCCGCCGGCTCTATACCCGGACCGGCGACGACATCTCCAAGACCTTTCCCGATATCATCGGCGCCCTCACCGACGAGGGCGTGATCGACGGCGAACTGCTGGTCATGCGCGTGGGCAAGGTCGCGCCCTTCGCCGACCTCCAGCAGAGGCTGAACCGCAAGACCGTCGACGCCAAGCAGCTCGCGAACTTCCCCGCCGCGATCCGCGCCTACGACCTGTTGGCCGAGGGCGTCGAAGACACCCGCATCCTCCCCTTCGCGGAGCGCCGCAAGCGGCTGGAAGCCTTCGTCGCGCGTCAGAATAATCCGCGCATCGACCGGTCGCCCCTGCAGCCTTTCGCGACCTGGGAAGAGCTCGCGGCCCTGCGCGCCACCCCCCCACCCGGCGATCCGCAGATCTCCGAGGGCCTGATGCTCAAGCGCTGGGATTCGATCTACGAGGCGGGACGGCCGAAGGGGCCCTGGTTCAAATGGAAGCGCGACCCGCTGCTGATCGACGCGGTGCTGATGTACGCCCAGCGCGGCCACGGCAAGCGCTCCAGCTTCTACTCCGACTACACCTTCGGCGTCTGGACCACGGACGACGCCGGCGCCCGCGTGCTGACCCCCGTGGGCAAGGCCTACTTCGGCTTCACCGACGAGGAGCTGAAGCGGATCGACAAGTTCGTCCGTGACCAGACGATCGAGCGCTTCGGGCCTGTCCGCTCGGTGCGCGCCGAGCCGCACAAGGGCCTGGTCTTCGAGGTGGCGTTCGAGGGTCTGCAACGCTCGACCCGCCACAAGTCCGGCGTCGCCATGCGCTTCCCGCGCATCAACCGCATCCGCTGGGACAAGCCGCCGGGCGAGGCCGACGAGTTGGCCACGCTGGAGACGATGCTGACCCGGATGGAGGGGCGTTAGAGCGCCGCCAGCTCGGCCTTCTGCTTCTTGGTCAGTCCCGCGGACACCTGGTCGTAGGAGTGGGCGATCAGCCGCGCGATCTCCTCGGGCGGCACGTCGCTGTCCAACGTCACGCTGATCCAGAACCGCCGATCCAGGTGCGAGCGATGGCCGACGCCTTCGTACTGTTCGCGCAGCGTCTCGGCCAGGTGCGGGTCGCATTTCAGAATCACCAGCTCCAGGCGCCGCGCCTCCAGGATGGCGAACATCTTGCCCATCACCTTGTAGAGGGTGACGCCCTTGGCCGAGGCCAGGGGGTCGCCCCTGGCGCCCGGCATGGCCTCAATCGCAGCGATTGCCGCGGTGACGTGAGGACTGGCGCTCACGGCAGCGCCTCGTTCGCCAGGAATTCGGCCAGGTCGCCCCCCTCGAACAGCACGCCGCGGATTCCGGCCCGTAGCGCGGCCTCCAGATCCGACGGCTTGTCGCCCACCAGCACCGAGGCCGCCTTGTCGATCGGCCATTCGCTCAGCGCACGCAGGATCATGCCGGGGTTCGGTTTGCGGTCCGGCGGGTCGGGATGGCGATAGGCGTCCAGCGGCGCCTCGGGGTGCTGCGGCGCATGGTAGAAGGCGTCGATGTGGCCGCCGACCGCCGCCAGGTCCTGCGCCATCCGCGCGTGCAGGGCGTGCATGGCCTCCTCGGTGTAATAGCCGCGCCCGACGCCCGACTGGTTGGTCACCACGATCACCAGCCAGCCCGCGCGGTTGAAGTCCGCGACCGCCTGCCTGGCGCCGGCGATCCAGCGGAAATCCTCCCAACGGGAGACGTAGCCGCGATCCTCGTTCAGCACCCCGTCGCGATCGAGGAACAGCGCGGGGCGCAGCGGACTGGCGGGGGAGGGATCAGGCACCCGCGGACTATAGCGGGCGAGCAGCCTTGCCGTCTAAGGTCTGTCGCATCGCCCGTCTCGAGGTCGCCTTGCCAGAGCCTGTCCTGCAGCTTTCCGATCTTAAGGTCGATTTCGACACCCATGACGGCGAGGTCCACGCGGTGCGCGGCGTCTCGCTCGCCATCCCGCGCGGCGAGACCCTGGGCGTGGTCGGCGAGAGCGGCTCCGGCAAAAGCCAGACCTTCATGGCGGTCATGGGCCTGCTGGCCCGCAACGGTCGCGCCACCGGATCGGCGAAATTCCTCGGCCAGGAGTTGCTCGCCTTGAAGCCCCGCGAGCTCAACCGCATCCGCGGCTCGAAGATGACCATGATCTTCCAGGACCCGCTGACCGCGCTCACACCGCACGTGCGCATCGGCGAGCAGATCGCCGAGCCGCTGCGCCTGCACGCCGGCCTGTCCGACCACGACGCCACCGCCCGCGCCAAACTCTGGCTGGAGAAGGTCCGCATTCCCGACGCCGCGCAGCGCCTGCGGCAGTACCCGCACGAACTCTCCGGCGGCATGCGCCAGCGGGTGATGATCGCCGCGGCCATGGCCGGCGACCCCGAACTGCTGATCGCCGACGAGCCCACCACCGCGCTCGACGTCACGGTCCAGGCCGAGATCCTCGACCTGATGGCCGAGCTGCAGCGCGAGACCGGGACCGCCATGGTCCTGATCACCCACGACATGGGCGTCATCGCCCGCCTCGCCGACCGGGTCTGCGTGATGAAGGACGGCGGCTTCGTCGAGCAGGGGAGCGCCGAGCAGGTGTTCCGCCATCCGGCCACCGACTACACACGCGCCCTGCTGGACGCGATCCCGCGCCTGGACCGCGAAGGAAGGGGTGGAAGGCCAACGCTGACACCCGCCAAGCCCGACGCCGCGGTCGTCGTCGAGGGCGACGACGTGAAGGTCTGGTTCCCAATCGGCGGCGGCCTGCTGTCCCCGAAGAAGACCCTGCGCGCCGTCGACGGCGTCTCGTTCGTGGTCCGCGAAGGCGAGACCCTGGGCGTGGTCGGCGAGAGTGGCTCCGGCAAGTCGACCCTGGCTCGCGCAGTCCTCAACCTGCTGCCGGCCACGGCCGGGACGGTCACCCTGATGGGCCGCGACATCACTCACGCCGAGCGTGAGGCGATGCGCGAAGCCCGCCAGGACCTGCAGATCGTCTTCCAGGATCCGCTGGCCAGCCTCGACCCGCGCGTCACCATCGGCGACTCCATCGCCGAGCCCCTGCAGGTGTTCCGGGGTCAGCTCACCCGCGCCGAGCGCGAAGCCGAGGTCGCCGCCATGATGGCCAAGGTCGAGCTCGATCCCGGCCTGATCAACCGCTACCCGCACGAACTCTCCGGCGGCCAGAATCAGCGCGTCGGCATCGCCCGGGCCATGATCCTGAAGCCGAAGCTGGTGATCTGCGACGAGGCGGTCTCCGCCCTCGACGTCTCGATCCGCGCCCAGATCATCGACCTCTTGATCGCGCTCCAGGCCGAGATGGGCCTGTCGATGATCTTCATCAGCCACGACCTGGCCGTGGTCCGCGAGATCAGCCACCGGGTGCTGGTGCTCTACATGGGCCGCGTGGTCGAGACCGCGACCCGCGAACAGCTCTACACCAGGGCGCGCCACCCCTATACCAAGGCCCTGCTGTCGGCCGCCCCTATCCCCGACCCGGCCATCGAGCGCACCCGCCAGCGCGTCCGCCTATCGGGCGAGCCGCCCAGCCCCATGGACCCGCGCGCGGCCCTGCGCTTCCTGCCCTCGCGGCTGCCGGTCGATCCTAACGCCCCGTTCGCTGCGCCGGCGTTGAAGGAGGTCGCGCCCGGTCACCTCGTCGCCGAGTTCGATCCGCCCGCCGAAGCGGCTTAGAGGAGAGCCCGATGTCAGAACCCTCGCCCGATCCGATCTCTGGAAGCTGCCTCTGCGGCGCTGTTCGATTCACCGTCTCCGGCCGTCCGCCGCCGGTCGGCATGTGCCACTGCTCCAAGTGCCGCAAAGTGTCGGGCACGGGCTCCAACGCAGTCCTCTCCGTACGCGAGGAGCGGCTAACCTGGGTCTCGGGCCAGGATAAACTTCGGATATTCACCCTGCCAACCGGATGGGGGCCGACCTTCTGCGGCGTCTGCGGCTGCCCGGCGCCGCAGCTCCTGGACGGCCGCTACCTGGTGCCGGCCGGCAGCCTTGACGACGATCCTGGCCCGCGCGTCTCCGGCCACATCTTCGTCGGTTCCAAGGCGAGCTGGGACGTCATCGGCGACGAAGGCGTGCAGTTCGACGAAGGCCCCGATCCTCCCAGATGACCAAGATCACCCCTGTCCTGTTGTCCGGCGGCGCCGGCACGAGGTTGTGGCCGCTGTCGCGCCGCGCGCGGCCCAAGCAATTCCATGCGCTGGGCGGCAGCCACACCCTGATCCAGGCCACGGTCCTGCGGTTCACCGGCGGGGCGTTCAACGCGCCCATGGTCATCTGCAGCGATGGCCATACGGCGCTGGTGGTCGAGCAGCTGGCGCAGGTGGGCGTGACCCCCGGCGCTCTGATCCTCGAGCCCGAAGGCCGCAACACCGCCGCGGCCGCCGTCATGGCCGCCCTCGCCGTCCAGCAGGCCGAGGGCGGGCTCGTGCTGTTGCTCAGCGCCGATGCGCGCATTGAGGACCCCGAGGCCCTGCGGCACGCTGTCATGGCCGGGGCGCCGGCGGCCGCGGCCGGATCGCTGGTGATCTTCGGTATCACGCCTACGGGGCCGGAGACCGGCTACGGCTACATCCGCGCTCAGCCGGGCGACGGACCGGTCCGCAAGGTCGCCGCCTTCGTGGAAAAGCCGGACCTGACCACCGCCCAGGCCTACGTCGCCGACCCGGCCTACAGCTGGAACGCCGGCATCTTCCTCTTCGACCCGGCCGCTTTTCTGGCCGAGACTCGCCGCGTGGCGCCCGACCTGGCCGCCGCCGCCGAGGCCGCCTTCGCCGAGGCCGCGCGCCCCGCGCCGGGCCAGATTCAGCTCGGCGAAGCCTTCCGGCGCACGCCAGCGCTGCCGGTCGACGTCGCCGTCTTCGAAAAGACCGACAAGGCTGTGGTGGTCTCCGCCGACATCGGCTGGAGTGACCTGGGCGTCTACGACACGCTCTGGGCCCAAGCGGAGAAGACCAGCGCCGGCGACGTGTTGCAGGGCCCTGCCTTCACCGCCGACACGGCCCGAAATCTGGTGGTTTCCGACGGCCCGACCGTGGTGCTCTCCGGGGTCGAAGACCTGGCCGTGATCGTCGAGAACGGCGTTGTCCTGGTCACCCGCCGCGACGCGCCAGGCGCCGTCCGGGCCGCCGTCGAGGCGGTCCGAAAGGCCGGGCGGGAAGACCTGCTCTAGACGCTGCATTGCGGCAAAGGCGGCCCGCCGTTAGGTTGCGCCCCTTTTTCGGACCCGATTGACCCGCGCCATGACCCTCGCCTTCGACGCCATCCTCGCAGCCAAAGACCGGCTGCAGGGTCATATTGAGCGCACGCCCTGCCGCCATTCGCGCACGCTGTCGGAGATCACCGGGGCCGACGTGTGGGTGAAGTTCGAGAACCTGCAGTTCACCGCCGCCTACAAGGAGCGCGGCGCGTTGAACAAGCTCTTGCAGCTCACCGAGGCTGAGAAGAAGCGCGGCGTGATCGCCGCCTCGGCCGGCAACCACAGCCAGGGCCTGGCCTACCACGCCGCCCGACTGGGCATCCCGGTGACCATCGTCATGCCGCGCGGCACCCCTTTCGTGAAGGTCCAGCAGACCCGCGCCCACGGCGCCGAGGTGGTGATCGAGGGCGAGGGCTATGACGAGGCCTCCGCCGTCGCCCAGCGCCTGCGCGAGGAGCGCGATCTGGTGTTCGTCCACCCGTTCAACGACCTCGACGTCATGGCCGGCCAGGGCACCGTGGCGCTGGAGATGCTCGAAGACGTCCCCGAGCTGGAGGTCCTGCCGGTCCCGATCGGCGGAGGCGGCCTCATCGCCGGCATGTCGACGGCCGCCAAGCACATCAAGCCGTCGATCCAGATCATCGGCCTGGAACCGGCTATGTATCCGTCCTTCACCGCGCGCATGCGTGGTGTGAACGCCGGCGCCTCGTCGGGCGGCGCGACCATCGCCGAGGGCATCGCCGTCAAGCAGGTGGGGGACGTGAGCTATGGCGTCGCCCGGCCGCTGGTCGACGAGGTGCTGCTGATCGAGGAGCCGTTCTTCGAGCGCGCCGTCGCCCTCTACTGCAACGTCGAGAAGACCGTCACCGAGGGCGCGGGCGCGGGCTCGCTCGCCGCCCTGCTGGCCTTCCCGGAGAAGTTCAAGGGCAGGAAGTGCGGCCTGGTAATCACCGGCGGCAACATCGACACCCGCCTGCTGGCCTCCGTGCTGACCCGCGAGCTGGTGCGCGAGCAGCGGATCGTGTCGCTCCGGATCATCGGCGACGACCGGCCCGGCCTGCTGGGCGCGGTCTCGGCGATCATCGGCGGTCTGGGCGCCAACATCATCGAGGTGGCCCACAACCGCCTGGCCCTCGACGTGCCGGCCAAGGGCGCGGAATTCGACCTCTTGATCGAAACCCGCGACGCCCAGCACACCCAGGAAATCATGGATGCCCTGCGTGAGCGCGGCTATCCGCCCCGCGCTGTCTGAGGATTTGTGACCCGCATGTTCCGCTACCTGCTGATCGCCGCCGCCGCGCTCTCGCTGGCCGCCTGCCACAAGCCCGCGGGACAAGGCGAGGGCCCGCAAGCCTCGGCCAGCGCCGAGAACGCCGCGGCCAAGGCCTTCCTGGCCAAGAACGCCAAGGAGCCGGGCGTGGTCACCCTGCCGGACGGCCTGCAGTACAAGATCGTCTCGTCAGGCCCGGCCACCGGCGGCAAGCCGCACCTCGGCGACGAGGTGAAGGTCAACTACGAAGGCAAGCTCACCAACGGCAAGGTGTTCGATAGCTCCTATGAGCGCGGCCAGCCGGCGGCCATGCCGCTGAAGGGCCTGGTCAAGGCCTGGCAGGAGATCATCCCGATGATGCGCCCGGGCGACGTCTGGATGCTCTATGTCCCGCCGGAGCTCGGCTACGGCGACGAAGGTGCGGGCAACGGCGACATCCCCGGAGGCGCGGCGCTGATCTTCAAGATCGAGCTGATCGACTTCCTGCCCGGCCCCAGCAGCAACGCGCAGGGCTGAGGCGCCGATGACGGTGGCGCCGTCGAGCCAGCCTCGCGTCGGCGTGGGCGCCCTGATCACCGACGACCAGGGCCGCATCCTGCTGGTCAAGCGCCGGCGCGATCCCGAGGCCGGTTGTTGGGGCATCCCCGGCGGCAAGGTCGACTTCGCGGAGCGCGTCGCCGACACCTGCGCCCGCGAGATCCTGGAAGAGGTGGGCCTGGAGATCGAGGTCGGGGACCTCGTCTGCCTGGTGGATCAGATCGACACCGAGGCCGGGACCCATTGGGTCTCGCCGGTGTTCCGCGCCCGCATCCTGAACGGCGAGGCGGTGAATCGCGAACCGGAGGCCATCGCCGCCATCGGCTGGTTTGAACCGGGCGACCTGCCCGCGCCGCTGACGCTCTCCACGCGCCGCGCGCTCAGCCTCTAGAGGCTGCGCTTCATACCCACGTGGCTCTTGGGGAAGCCCAAGCGCTCGTAGAACCGATGCGCCCCGTCGCGGCTGGCGTGGGACAGCAATTCCATGCTGGCGCAGCCGCGGCGGCGCGCCTCATCCATCGCCCAGGTCATCATCTGCTCGCCGAGGCCTTGGCCGCGCAGGCTTGAATCGACCCGGACCGCCGAGACCAGCGCCAGCTCCGCCCCCTGGTTCGAAAGCCCGGGGATGAAGGTGAGCTGCAACGTGCCGATGACGGCGCCGGCCGCGTCCTCGGCCACCGCCAGCAGAAAGCGCGGATTGGCGGCCAGCTTGTCGAAGGCTTCGAAGTAAGCGGCGCCCGGCGGGTCCGTCACCACCTCGCGCCCCGCGCCCAGGCCATCGTCGGCCAGCAGACGGACGATCGCCGCCACATCCTCGCGGCGGGCCGGACGGCAGGCGATGCTCAAGCCTGGGCCGCCTTGCGCCCGGCGGCGCCAACCATCAGCGCCAGGACCACGCCCACGACGGCGCCGATCACGAGGCCCTCGATCCACAGGTTCGCCGGCGCGGGCTTGAAGAACATGGCTGACGCATTGGCCAGGAACGCGCCGGGGATCGCGCCGCCCAGCGCGAAGTAGGCGGCTAGCTTGCCCGTGGGCATCGGCGTGGTCGGCAGGCTGTCGCCCTTGGCCATGTCGGCCGCGATGGTCCAGCGGCTGGCCAGGAAGCACAGCATCGCCAGAGGGATGATGGCCGTCGACAGATAGACCGTGGTCTTGATGCCGTGCGCCGAGGCCGCCGCGCAGGTCGCCTTGGCCGCGCCGGCGGCGGCCTTGCAGGCCATGACGTCCAGGCCCGTTCCGGCCAGGTAGCGGTTGGTCATCAGGTCGGTGGTGATGCCGAACGCGGTAGGCCCGCCGCCCAGGCCGATCATGTTGATCACGAACAGCAGCACCGCCGCCGACAGCGCACGCATGGCCGGCGGCGTCATGGTCTGCACGCTGCCGTAGACCGGCCCCCACCAGGCGCCCACCCCGATGTTGGGGATCAGCAGGATGATCATGGCCAGCAGCATGTTGTCCGTCCCCGCCGCGTACCACACCACCGGCAAGCTCACGAACGGCACCAGGAACGGGAACAGGGCGTAGTTGCGCACGTCCTTCTGGCCCAGCTTGTCGGCGAGCACCCCGCCCAGCCATGAGCCGAAGGCCCCGCCGAAGCCGGCCCCCAGGCCGAGCGCCAGACTCACGAAGCCCAAAGGCGGCTTGCCGGGCGCCGGGGCCATGCCGAAGTGGCCGGCCAGCGCCGTCAGTTCCGGCGTGTGATTGCGCAGGAAGAACGGCGTGAAGAACTGCCCGTGCGCGTAGCTGACAAAGGAGGTCAGCGCGCCGCCCATGGCGAACAGCCAGAACGTCGGCCGCGCCTCCAGCGCGGTGAACACCAGGGCCAGCGACAGGTGGGCCTGGGCGTCATGCTTGGCGCGGGCGTCCTTGGCGACCTGGCTGCGGGGTTCGCGCAGCGTCAGGATCGCGATCACCGCGAAGACCAGGCCGGGCAGGCCCGCCACCATGAAGGCGGTCCGCCAGCCGTAGTGCTCGGCCACGATCCCGCCGATCGCCATGCCCAGCAGGGTGCCGATCGAGATGCCCATGGAATAGATCGCCAGCGCCGTCGCCCGCTTCTGCGGCGGGAAATAGTCGGCGAGCAGCGAATGCGCCGTGGGCGAACACCCCGCTTCGCCGACGCCCACTCCGGCGCGCGAGATCGCCAGCACGCCATAGTTTTTGGCGAAGGCGCTGAGCACCGTGAAGCCGCTCCACACCGCCAGCGACAGGGTCATCACCAGGGGCCTGTTGGCCTTGTCGGCCACGCGGGCGATCGGGATGCCCAGCACCGTGTAGACGAAGGCGAAGAAGATGCCGCCCAGCGCGCCCATCTGGCTGTCGGTAAGCTTCAGGTCGACCTTGATGGCCTCGCCGACGGTGGTGATGATCTGCCGGTCGAGGAAGTTCACCGTGTAGATCAGGACCAGCAGGGTCAGCGCATAGCGCCCGTAGCTGGCGCTGACCGGGGCGAAGCGCGGCTCGGACGGCGCAACCGCGCCCGGCTCCAGAACGGCGTCCACCATCAGCGTCACTCCCAGCGTTCTTATGTTGTTGGCGGCATGTAGCCAGCGCCCGACCGGCGGGTCTATGGCTTTCCCATGAGCGCATCCCCAACCGCACCCGCGGGCGAACTGGCCCCCGCCCTCGACATCCTGAAGACGCTGGTGGGCTTCGACACCACCTCGCGCCATTCCAATCTGGCGCTGGTCGAATGGGTCGAGGCCTACCTGGACAAGCACGGCGTGCCGCACCGCCGCGCGCCCAACGCCGACGGGACCAAGACCAACCTGCTGGCCACCATAGGCCCGGCCATTGAGGGCGGCGCCGTGCTCTCCGGCCACACCGACGTGGTGCCGGTGGACGGCCAGGCCTGGACCAGCGACCCCTGGACCACCGTCGAGCGCGGCGGGAAGCTCTATGGCCGCGGGACCTGCGACATGAAGGGCTTCCTGGCGCTCGCGCTCGCCGCCGTGCCTGACCTGATCGCGGCGCGGCCGACGAAGCCGGTGCACATGGCCTTCTCCTACGACGAGGAGATCGGCTGCCTTGGCGCGCCGCTGCTCATCGACCTGATCACCCGCGAGCTGCCGAAGCCCGCCTTCGTGGTGGTGGGTGAGCCCACCGACATGGTCGCGGTCAACGGCCACAAGGGCATCAACTATTACAACGTCACCGTGAACGGCCACGAGGCCCACTCCAGCCAGACCCACCTGGGCGTCTCGGCCAACATGGAGGCGGTGCGGTTGATGTCGTCGCTGGTGGCGCTCAGCGACCGGCTGGAACGCGAGGGCGACCCCGACTCGCCCTTCATGCCGCGCGGCGCGACCTTGACCATCGGCACGGTGCACGGCGGCACGGCCGGCAACATCCTGGCGCGCGAATGCAAGTTCGTCTTCGACCTGCGCTGCCCGCCCGGCCTGGACGCCGACGAGATTCTCGCCGCGTTCTTCGCGGAAGCCGAAGCCCTCGACGCGAGGCTCAAGGCTCGTTCGCCGGACGCCGGCGTGCAGGTGAAGGGCTATGCGGCCACGCCACCCTTCGCGCCGGAGCCGGACGGGGCGGCGGAGGCCTTCGTGCGCCGGCTGGCGGGCGACAACGGCCCGGCCCGCGTCGTTTCCTACGGCGCCGAGGCCGGCCAGTTCCAGGCGGCAGGCTTCTCCACCGTACTCTGCGGGCCGGGCTCCATCGAGCAGGCCCACCAGCCTGACGAATATGTCGAAATCTCCCAGCTCGAGCGCGGCCAGGCCTTCATGCGCCGGCTGGTGGAGTGGGCCGCTTCTTCTGAATGAACGCCCGGCGCAGGAACAGGTTGAGCGGGTTCCAGGTCATGGCCCGCGCGATCGCCCAGGAGCTCACCTTGCGCGTCGCCTGAGCCTCGCGCCGCGCCTCCAGCGCCACGCGGATGCCGCGGATCCCCGCGATCAAACCACGCATCGGCGCCTTCAGCTCACCGGCCGTCGCGTGGCGCGCGAAGAGCACCGCCGTCGCCAGGATATGCAGCGGGAGAGTCAGCCAGAACAGCACCGGCGGGGTGTCTTTCACGAACACCCAGAAGCGGTTGCGCGTCCCGTGGAAGGCGGCGAAGTCGCTGCGCCGCCCGCCGCTCGACGCCGAGCCCACATGCCGCACCACGGCATCGGGGACCAGCAGCGTCGGCTCGCCGATCAGCCGCAGGCGATAGCCCAGGTCAACGTCCTCGCAGTAGCAGAACAGCCGCTCGTCGAAGCCGCCCAGCCGCAGGAACAGCGCCCGGTCGATCAGCATCGCCCCGCCGCACGCCGAGAACACCCAGCCGGGTTCGACCGGCCCGGGATCGGGATGGGTGTAGCCGCCGCGGAACGGGTAGCCGGCCAGGGCCATGACGTCGCCCAACCCGTCGAGCTTGCCCGGATCGTCGGCCATCAGCTGCCGCGAAGCAAAGGCGTGGACGTTGGGGTTGGCCTCAGCGGCGGCGACCAAACGCTCCAGCCAGGCCGGTTCCGCGAACGCGTCGGGGTTGAGCAGGGCCAGCCACCGGCCGGAGGCCGCCTTCGCCCCCTGGTTCACCGCCGCGGCGAAGCCGAGGTTGTCGGCGTTCTCGATCAGCCGGATCGCCGGGTCGGCGGCGGCCGCCGCCTGGGCGGTGCGGTCGCTGGACGCGTTGTCGACCAGCAACACCTCGTAGGCGGAGAAGGTCTGGGCCCGGAGCGCCGCCAGGCACTCGGCGAGCATCGGCCCAGACTCGTAGACGACCACCACCACGCTGATCTGCGGCGGCCTGGAGGCCTTCGCTGAAGCTTTCTGGGGCTTGCCATTCGCCCCGCCACGCGCCATCCGAAGGGTCTCTCCCACACGCACGAGCCCACATGACGACGATCACGCCGCTCGCCCTCGACGAGGTCCTGCTTATCACGCCCAAGCGCCATGGCGATGCGCGGGGCTGGTTCGCCGAGACCTGGAGCACCAAGGCGCTCTCCGCCGCCGGCGTCGACACCCAGTTCGTGCAGGACAACCAGGCCTTCAACGCCCGGAAAGGCACCCTGCGCGGCCTGCACTTCCAGAAGGCGCCGCACGCCCAGGGCAAGCTCGTGCGGGTGTTGAAGGGGGCGATCTTCGACGTGGCCGTCGACGTCCGGCAAGGCTCGCCCAGTTACGGGAAGTGGACCGGCGCGACGCTGACCGCCGAGGTCGGCGAGCAGCTTTGGGTGCCCCGGGGCTTTGCCCACGGCTACGTCACCCTCACCGACGACACCGAGCTCTTCTACAAGGTGGACGGCGACTACGCCCCCCAGCTCGAGGGCGGCCTGATCTGGAACGACCCCGACCTCGGCATCGCCTGGCCGCTCGACGGCGAGCCCGTGCTCTCCGAAAAGGACAAGATCCTGCCGCGCCTCAAGGACATGGCGCCGGCGAGCTTCTGATCAGGGAACATCGGCGAGCAGCAGCTCGGACGGCAGGACGTCGGTGGCGATGTGGTCCGCATCCACGCCCTCGATCAGGATGATGTCGCCATCCGAATTGCCGGTGCGCAGGGGCAGGATCGCCTGATAGGCCGGCGAGGCGTACCACGCCCGCGCGCTCGCCATGTCCGGGAAGGCGATGACGATCAGGGCGCCCTGCCAGTCGCCCTCCAGCCGTTCCGGTTCGCCCCCATGGATGATGAAGTGCCCGCCGAACGGCGCGAGGGTGGCGTCGATTCGGCGCAGGTATTCGACGACGCCGGGGCCGAGGCGGACGTTGGTCAGGCGGCCTAGTCCATAGGCGGTCATGGGAAGCTCCGTTCATCCGGGGAGGATGACCGGAGCATCGGCGCGGGTCCGCCGCGCGTCGATTACCCGTCAGGTAAGGCGGCCCATTCCGCGCGAACGTCGACGTCGGTTTCGGCGGCGGAGCGGCGGCTCCGTTGGTCGACGGCCTGCGATGTGTCGAGCCGGGCAAGCGCCCACACCGCCGCACCACGCACCACCGGCGACGGATCGTCGAGCAGCCGCACGGCTTCGGCGGCCAGCGCCGCCTCGCCGGAGTTGCCGATGGCGTAGAGCACGTTGCGGACGAAACGATCACGGCCGATGCGCTTGACCGGGCTCTTGGCGAACAGCACGCGGAACGCCGGATCGTCCAGCCGCGCGAGCTCCACAAGCGCCGGCGCCCGCAGCGCGTCGCGCGCCTGCAGCTTCTGTTCGCGCGCCACGGCGGCGAACTTGTTCCAAGGGCAGACCGCCAGACAGTCGTCGCAGCCGTAGATTCGGTTGCCCAACGCCTCGCGGAACTCCCGCGGGATCGGGCCCTTCAGCTCAATGGTCAGGTAGGAGATGCAGCGCCGCGCATCGAGCTGGAACGGCGCCGGGAAAGCGTTCGTCGGGCAGATGTCGAGGCAGGCGTGGCAGGTCCCGCACGACTGCGGCTCGGGCGCATCTGGCGCTAGCTCCAGACTGGTCAGGATTGACCCCAGGAACAGCCAGGAGCCGAACTCGCGGCTCACCAGGTTGGTGTGCTTGCCCTGCCAGCCGACGCCGGCGCGCTCGGCCAACGGCTTTTCCAGGAGCGGCGCGGTGTCGACGAACACCTTCAGTTCGCCGCCGAACCGGCCCTGGAGCCAACGGGCCAACTGCTTCAACCGACCTTTGATCAGCTCATGATAGTCGTCGCCCTGGGCGTAGACGCTGATCGCCGCCTTGTCGCTATGCGCCAGAACCTCCAGCGGATCGTGGTCGGGCCCGTAGTTCACGCCCAGCACGATGGCCGAGCGCGCGCCGTCCCACATGGCCTGGGGATGCTGGCGGCGCGCCTTGGTCTCGTCGATCCAGCCCATCTCGCCGTGGCGGCCGGCGTCGACGAAGTCCATGAGCCGTTCCCCCGCCGGCCAGGCGGCGGTCACGCCGGCGAAGCGGCACGCATCGAAGCCGAGCTTCAGCGCCTCGGCCCGGATCAGCTCTTCGGAAAGCTCAGAAGTCGAGGTCGTCATAGTGCCTGGCGGGCTGCAGCCCCGGCCAGCGGTCCGTCAGCAGCGGACGGAAGCAGGGCCGGGATTTCAGCTTCATGTACCAGGTCTTCACCGCCGGGAAGTCCGGCCACGGCATGTCGCCGCAATAGTCGATCACCGAGAGGTGCGCGGCGGCCGCGAAATCGGCCAGCGACAGCCTGCGCCCCGCCAGCCACTCGCGCTCCTGAAGTAGCTTGTCGATGTAGAACATGTGGGTGCGCAGGCCGTCCTTGCCCTGGCGCAGGTTGCTGAGGTCCGGCGCGCCCATGCCCAGCAGCCGCTTTTCCATCTTCTCGTGCAGGATGTAGCCGCCCGCCTCGTACTCGAACTTGCGGTCGAACCAGGAGAGCAGCCGCCGCGCCTCCGCCCGCTCCGCCGCCTCGCGGCCGAGCAGCGCCGGCTCCGGCACGGTCTCCTCCAGGTGGTCGAGGATGGCGCGCGCCTCGCAGAGCACGAGCTGCTTGTCGCCGTCGGTCTCCACCAGCACCGGGATCATTCCCGAGGGATTGAGCACGGTCAGCTCCTTCGGTCGCTCCCAATAGCGAACCTGGACCTCGGTGAAGGCCAACCGCTTCTCGCCCAGCACCAGGCGCACCTGGCGTGAGGCGGGATCGAGCGGGAAGTGATGCAGGGTCCGTTCGAGGCTCATGTCCGAACTAACGCGAGGGCGGCCGAATCGTCTTGGGTCCAACAAGGCCCGGGGGCCCAACAGAGCCCTGACCCGTTAAGGGGCCGTTTACTACACTACGAAGCGTGGGCTTTTGGCGGATGCGTCTCGGCGAAGGCGCCGCCATGCGGTTCTGCCCGGCCGCGCGGATCGGCGTGGATGATGATGTCGGCCGAGGGGAAGGCCGCCAGCACCCGGTTCTCCGCCGCGACGATCACCTGGTGCGCGGCCTCCAGCGTCAGCTCGGGGTCGAGGTCGACGTGCATCTGGATGTGGACGTAGGGACCGGACGCCCGGGTGCGCAGCTGGTGGACGTCGGTCAGGCCGCCATCCGCCGTCATTAAGGTGACGATCTTCGCACGCGCCTCGTCGGGCAGTTCCCGGTCCATCAGCTGGCTGGACGCCTCGCGGAAAACGCTGATGGCGCCCCAGAGCAGGATCGCCGCCACCGCCAGCGCCGCGGCGGCGTCCACGCCGTTGAGTCCCAGCCAGGCGGAGACCGCGATGCCCGCCAAGGCGATCAGGTTGGAGGCGAAGTCCATGGCGTAGTGCGCCCGGTCGCCCGACACGGCCACGGAACTGGCCTGTTTCAGAACCCGCGTCTGAGCCGCGAGCAGCACGGCTGTCAGGCCGATGGAAACCACCATCACGGCGATGGCCCAACCCTCGGACTGCAGCGGGTGGGGCTTGAAGAAGTCGGCCACCGCCTCGCGGGCGATGAGCGCGGCCGAGGCGAACACCAGCCCAGCCTGCACCAGGCTGGAGAAGGCCTCCGCCTTGCCGTGGCCGAAGCGATGCTCGGCGTCCGGCGGAGCAGCCGCGTAACGCACGGCGAAGAAGGTGATCAGCGAGGCGACCAGGTCGAGCCCGGAGTCCGCCGTCGAGGCCAGGAGCGCCACCGAGCCCGACGCTATCCACGCCACGATCTTCGCGGTCACCAGCACCGCGGCGGTCGCCACGGACAGCAGGGTCACCCGACGGGTCAGCGCGGTGGTTTCAGCCGGGGTCAGGCCATGGGCAGTGGTCATGGGCCGGAACCTAACGAGGCCGTTCGCGCACGCCAGCGCGAACGACTCTCAGCTTAGGCGGCCTTGAGCGGCTGCGGCCCCACGTAGATCGACTGCGGGCGGATCAGCCGGCCGCCGGCCAACTGCTCGCGGGCATGCGCGATCCAGCCGGCCACCCGGCCGGTGGCGAAGACGCAGGTGAAGGCCGACGGCGGATAGGACAGGGCCTCGAGCAGCAGCGCCGTGTAGAACTCCACATTGGTGTCCAGCGACCGGTCCGGCTTGCGTTCCTTGAGGATCGCCAGGATCGAGGCTTCGATGGCCTCGGCGAAGGCCAGCCGCCCGGGCATGGCGTTGGAGCCTTCGGTGAGCTTGCGCACCGCGGCCTTCATGGCGTCGGCGCGCGGGTCGCGGACCCGGTAGACCCGGTGACCGAAGCCCATCAGCCGGTCGCCGTTTGCGAGCGCCCCCTCGATCCAGGCGCGCGCGTTCTCCGGCGTCCCGATGGCGTCGAGCATGTCGATGATCGGGCCCGGCGCGCCGCCGTGCAGCGGCCCCTTCAGCGCGCTGATCCCGCCCAGCACCGCCGAGGTCAGGCCCGCCCGCGTCGAGGCGATCACCCGCGCGGCGAAGGTCGACGCGTTCAGGCCGTGGTCGCTGACCGTCACCAGATAGGTGTCCAGCGCCTTGACCTCGGCCGGGCTCGCCGGCTTGCCGCGCAGCATCCGCATCGCATCGGCCGCATGGCTGAGCGTCGGGTCGGGCCGCACCGGCGCCTCGCCCGCCTGGGCGCGCACCACCGCGGCGGTGAACACCGCCGGCGCCGCGGTCAGGCGCAGCGCCACCGCCAGGTCGTCGCCGTCCGCCAGCCGCGCGGTGAGCGCCCGCATGGCCTCGATCGGCGTGCGGTCCAGCAGGCCGGTGTCCAGCGCCGAGACCTCGGCGAACACCTCCACCCGCGCCGCGCCCAGCGCCGGCGCCAGGTCGTCCGGCAGATCGTCGAAGAAGCCATCCCAGAGGAGGCGCGTCACCTCCTCGTAGCTCAGCCGACCCGCCAGTTCATCCAGCGAATGGCCGCGGATGATCAGCCGACCAGCCAGGCCGTCGACCTCCGACAGCACGGTTTCCGCGGCGACGACGCCTTCCAATCCATCCGACATTTCTCGGTCTCCAATTCTCGCTTGCAGGCCATGAGAAATGCCGTCAACATCGACTCGTCAATCTTGATCAATATAATCAATATATGCCCGCATCGCTCGACTGGATCGCCGCCGAGGAGGCCCGTGACCGCCTAGGGGTCCGGCCGCAGACGCTCTACGCCTACGTGAGCCGCGGCCGCGTGCAGACCCGCGCCGACCCGGGCGACCCGCGCCGCAGCCTCTATCGCGCCGCCGACATCGCCGCCCTCACCCAGCGCAAGTCGCGCAGCCGCAAGGTCTCCGACGTGGCCCAGGGCGCCATCGCCTGGGGCGAGCCGGTGCTCGCCTCGGAGATCACCACCGTGGCCGGCGGGCGGCTGTTCTATCGCGGCCGCGACGCCATCCGGCTGGCGGAGACCGAGACCCTGGAGTCGGTGGCGCGCCTGCTGCGCGGCGGCCACGGGGCGGCGCTGAAGCGCACCGACCGGCCACAGCCACTGGCTCACCCCGACATGCGCACCCGCGCCTACCTGGCCCTGGCCGCCCGCGCCGGCGCCGATCCGCCGGCCCGTGGGCGCAATCCCCTGGTCCTGGCGGTGGAAGCCGCGACCCTGCTCGACGTCCTCGCCGACGCCGTGGCCGGCGAGGTCGGCGGGGGCGCGATCCACAACCGCCTGGCGCTGGCCTGGGGCCTGGGGCCCGGCGGGCCGGGCGCGGACCTGATCCGGCGCATCCTGGTGCTGGTGGCCGACCACGAGCTGAACCCGTCGGCCTTCGCCGCCCGGGTGGCCGCCTCCACGGGCGCCTCGCTCTCAGCCTCGGCGCTGGCCGGCCTGTCGACGCTCTCGGGGCCGCGCCACGGCGGCGCGACGGCGGCGGTGCGGACCTTTGCGGCGGAAGCTCATCAGCTCGGCCCCCGGCAGGCGATCGCCAACCGCCTGGTCGAGGACCGCGCCTTGCCGGGCTTCGGCCACCAGCTCTATCCGGACGACGACCCGCGCGCCGCGGCCCTGCTCGACCGCTTCACCCCGCCGCCGGACCTGCAGGCCTTGCGTGAGGCCGTCCTGGCGGTGACGGGCCTCGCGCCCAATGTGGATTTCGCCCTGATGGCCGGCTGCGAGGCCCTGCGGCTGCCGCACGACGCGCCCTTCGCCCTGTTCTCGGTGGCCCGCTGCGCCGGCTGGATCGCGCACGCCATCGAGCAGGGCCAGGGCGGCGGCCTGATTCGTCCGCGGGCCCGCTACATCGGGCCAGAGCCCGAAGCGCTCTAACGCGCGAAGAACTCCAGCCGCGCGGCCAGCAGGGCGTTGACCAGCTCGCGCTCGCCTTCGTCGAGGTAGGGATTCCAGAGGTCGAAGATCAGGATGACCCGTAGTTCGTCGGCGTCGTTCCAGGCCTCGTGCTCGATCGTGTCGTCGAACACCCAGGCCTCGCCCATCTTCCAGTCGCGGGTCTCCGAACCCACTCTAAAGCGCGCCGGGCCGGGCAGGATCAGCGGCAGGTGGCAGAGCAGGCGCACGTTGGTCGACCCGGTGTGGGCCGGGATCCGCGTGTTGGCGGTGAGCGCTGAGAACATGGCCGTCGGCGCGAACCCCGGCTGCCGCGCCATCGGCAGGGTGTCCAGCAGGGCCGCGGTCTTGGGGCACAGCGCGCAGGGCTTCTCCTGGCGGACGCCGTCCTTCCACAGGAAGAACGAACTCCATTTGCGCGAATGGTTGAGCTCGCCCCACTGATTGACCGGCGCGCCCTTCGGATAGGCGATGTAGGGAGCGAAATCGTCCTTGGCGGCGTCGAGCGCGCCCATCAGCTCGCCGCGGATGGTGTCGGTGGCGGCCTCCAGCTCCGGCAGCCAGGGGAACAGCGACCGGTCGTAGAACGGGATCGCCGGCAGCCGTGGATAGTGCAGCAGCATCGGCTCGTGATTGTAGACCTTGGTGCGGCCCGCGAAGATGCCGACGCTCTCGTCGAACCGGCGGCGCGAGGCGTCGGACAGCTCGGCCTTCACCGCCGCGGTCCGCGCCTTCAGGTGGTCTTCCAGCGCCGCTAGCGTCCGCGCCACGACCTGGCGCGCGCGCTCGGTGGGGGCGCGCAGCGGCGGCGGCAGATCGTCATCTGGCGGGGCGATGGCCAGCGCGTTCTTGTAGATCGCCGCGGCCGCCCGCTCGCCGTCCAGGCGCTCGATGACCGCGCCCTTGGAGAGCAGGGCCACGTAGTCATAGGGGTCAAGGCTCAGCGCGTCGTCGAGCGCGGACAGGGCGCCGGGCAGGTCGCCCATGGCGCGGCAGACCATCGCGCGCTGTAGCTTGAGGGACGCCTCGGCCGGCGCCGCCTGCTCGGCGTCCAGCACCATCGCAAGCGCGGCCCTTGTCTCGCCCCGCTGCAGCGCCGCCTGCACGCCCGCGATCAGGTCCGGAAGGCGGGCGTCCGCCGACGTCATGCTCGCCAGTCCTCTGCGGTGGCCGTTTCGGGTGGAGGCTTACACACCGCCGTTCGGAGGGGCGAGGACAAAGCGCCGCGGACGGCCTAGGTCCGCAGCGCCGCGGCCTCGGCGCTGGCGGCGCTGCGGCGGTTCGCCCTCCAGGTGTTCAGGACCCCAACGCCGATGGTCCACAGATAGAGGTGGGTGAAGATCACCTGCCCCGTGGCGTAGGCCCAGGCTCGGACGCCAGGGTCGACCATGCGCGCGAAGTGAATGGTGACGCAAAGCAGCTGAAAAGCCGCCGCCACAAGCGGCCAATAGCGTGTGGTGCGAATAGCGATTCCCGTGATCAGGATGAGCAGAAGGACGTCGGCCGCGAACGCGCCCCACTGAGTGCCGGCCCAACGCGGATCGCGCAGGACCACGGTCGTGAACATGCTCAGGACGAGGCCGCCGGAGGCGATCTGTTCCTCGCGGCCGCCCTTCCAGAACGCGCTGCCACAGATGACAACCGTCAGCGTCAGTCCAACCCAAGGCGGCAAGGCGTAGGCGGTTGGATGCAAAGAAAAGACCCCCGGCGGTCGCCGAGGGTCCAGTCTGACAGACCGCCGCGAAGGGCGGAATGGCTATTAGGCGGCGCGGACGGCCCGCAGAGCGCGGCGGCCCACTTGCGGCTCCTGGTCGGCGGCCATCGAGGGCGGCTTGCCGGTGCCGGGATCGCTGAGCGTAACGGCCCCAAGGCCGATCTGGGCCTGAGCGATCGAGAGTTCCTTGTGGGTCTCGACGATGGCGCGGCGGGCTTCGGCCAGCGCCATGATCGCCTGGCTGGCGTGTTCGACAGCGTCCTGGCCGATCAGGGCCGAGGCGCCGGCTTCCCGGCGCAGCTGCGGCATCACGCCGGTCAGCGCGGCGGTCTTGGAAAGGGCGGCGTCGATGGCGGCTTCCGCCTCGAAAAGGGCGGCCGCGATCTGTTCGGCGACCATGCGGCGTTGCTTGAGCATAAGTTCTCTCCTGCACACGTCGGACTGCGACGGGCGCCATCACCAATACGGAGCTATGGTTTCAGACCCGTTCAGGCCCTGAAAATAGTTTTCAGGTCCTCGAGGGCGTGGAGCCCGGCCAGCATGCCGCCGAACGCCAGGGCCACGAAAATCGCCAGGCCGAGGATGACGCCCAGCCGGGCGACCGGGCTTAGTTCATTTCGACCGAGCCATCCTCGGGCTCGGTCTTGAAGTTCTCGTCCAGCAGAACCCAGGTCATGCAGAGAATCTCCCGCAGGACCATTTCCGAGGGCTTGAAGGGCGCCAACTTGCGGGTGCCAGACACCAGGTGCCGCGCCATATTCGCCTGCGCCGGCGTCGCCGCCAGATCGACGAGCTGCCGCTCCAGTTGATCCCAGGTGAAGCCCGGAAGCGCTTCTTCCCGGTTCGCCGGCGTCGGCCAGCGGGCCTCGAAGTCGTCGATTTCCCGGCGCAGGCGCAGCGCCCGTCCGATCACCGCTCGATTGTCGAAGTTCTGCCAGTCGCCCATCGGAAGTCCCCTTGGTTGTGGGGTCATCCGGCCAGAGGTTAACGACGGCGTCTGTCCTGATCGTGTCCTGTCCTGATTCAATCAGGACATGGTTAACCGCGTCTGCGCCCTCGCTCGCCCCCCCGACATCCACGTCGAGCTGGCGCGCCAGGCGGGCGGCGGCGTAGCGATCCTCGACGCCCAGCTTGCGCCGCGCGCGGTCGCAATAGGTGTCGACCGAGGTCTTCGACATGCCCAGTTCACGGGCGATCTGCTTCGACGACAGGTGCTGATCGACGAGGCGCAAACATTCGCGTTCGCGGGTGGTGAGCAGCCCCACGGGATCATCGACGATGTCGTAGCGTGCGCGCATTACGCGAACAGTAAACGACGACTTGGGCCTCACGTCTACTTTAAGGCGAAGATCGGAGCGCCTTGAGCTACACTCTGCCGCATCAGGAGGCGCCTGAAATGGACCTGAGGGATCCGGGCCGCACAACCCAGCTGGAGCTCGCGATCGGCGCCCGGATGCGGGCGCGGCGGCGTCAACTCGGCCTGTCGCAGAGCGACCTGGCCGGGCGGCTCGGCGTCTCCTTCCAGCAGGTGCAGAAATATGAGCGCGGGGCGAACCGGGTGGCGGCCACCACCCTGCTGGCCGCCGCCCTGGCGCTGAACGTCAGCGTCTCCTGGTTGATCGGCGAGGACGCCGCGGAGAACGACGAGGACGGCGACGAACATGTGTTCCGGGCTCTCGCCCGCCCCGGCGCCCTCGAACTGCTGGAGGCGTTCAACGGGATTCCCGACCAGCGCGCCCGTCAGGCCTTGCTGGCCCTGGCCCGCGAAATGGCCATCACGTCCCCCTCCGATCCCGTCGCCGGCGACGCGGCCTGATCGCCCGCCCGCTTGAGGGACCGTTAAGTCGTTTGCGGTTATCGGAGGCGCCATGCGGAGACCTCCCAGACCCCTCGGCGAGCGCCGACCCCGGCGCGACAATATCAGCGCCGAACAGCTGGCCTCGCTCAGCCACGAGTTCCGCACCCCGCTGAATGGGGTGCTGGGCATGGCCCGCCTTCTGGAATCCACGCGCCTCACCGCGGAGCAACGGGCCTACGCCGCCGCCATCCGCGATTCTGGCGAACACCTGCTGACCCTGGTCAACGATGTGCTCGACTTCGCCAAGCTGGGCGCGGGCAAGGTCGATCTGCACGCCACCGACGTCGACGTTGAGGACCTGCTGCGCGGGGTCACCGAACTGCTCTCGCCGAAGGCCCGTGAAAAGGGCCTCGAGATCGCCTGGGCCGCCCCCGGCGACGCGGGCCTGATCCGGGCCGACGAGGGTCGCCTGCGCCAGGTGCTGCTGAACTTCGCCGGCAACGCCGTGAAATTCACTGAGCAGGGCGGCGTCCTGCTGAGCGTCGAGCGTCCGGAAAAGGGCCGCCTGCGCTTCATGGTCGAGGACACCGGCCCCGGCGTCTCCGCCGCCCAGCGCGAGCGGATCTTCGAAGCCTTCGCCCAGGCCGACCCGGCCCACGCCCACATGGGTGGCGCAGGCCTGGGCCTGGCTATCGCACGCCGTCTGGCGCTCGCCATGGGCGGCGAAGTCGGCGTCGAGGAACGCGACGACGGCGGCGCCCGATTCTGGCTGGAAGCGGCCTTCCGGCCCCAGACCGGCCGCGAGCCCGGCCGCGAGCTGGCTGGCCGAAAGGTCGGCGTGGCCTCCGCCAATCCCATCGTCCGCGAAGCGGCCAAGCGCCAGATCGAGGCCTGCGGCGGCCGGGCGCTCATCGCCCGCGACCTCGCCGAGTTGGCCGAGATCACCGGCTTCAGCGACGTGGTGCTCATCGATCACGCCCTGGCCCAGGGCTCGCGCCTGCTGCGCCGGCCCGGCGAGCGCCGGGCGATCATCCTGCTGGCCCCGGACGAACGCGCCCTGATCGGCCGCTACCGCCGCCAGGGTTTCGCCGGCTACCTGATCAAGCCGCTGCGCCGCGCCTCGCTCGCCGAGCGGGTGCTGGTCGCCGCCGGCGCGGAACAGGCCAACGAAGCCCGCCACGAGGACGAGCGGATCGCCGCGGCCGCCGCGCCGGGCAAGCGCGTGCTGCTGGTCGAGGACAATCCGATCAACGCCCTGCTGGCCCGCGCGCTGCTGACCCGCGAAGGCTGCGAGATCGACCATGCCGTCAGCGGCGCCGAGGCGATCGCGGCGATCAAGGTCGGCGCTTACGACCTGATCCTGATGGACATGCGCATGCCGGGCCTGTCGGGCGAGGAGACTGCGCGCGAGCTCAGGACCATGGGCGTCGAGACACCGATCGTGGCGCTGACCGCCAACGCCTTCGAGGACGACCGCCACGCCTGCCTGGCCGCCGGCATGAACGACTTCCTGGTCAAGCCGATGTCGCCGGACGCGCTCCGGGCCATGCTCACCCGCTGGACCGGCCGCTACGCCGCGCAGAACACCCTTCCCTCTTACGACCCCCGTCGGATCACCCGCGGCGCCAAGGGCTAAGCGCCCGGCTGAACCGCGCCCCGCTAGACCATGGGGGCGGCGCAGGCCAAGCTCGGCGCATGACCGTCGAGACCCCGCGCCGCAAGCGCACCGCGATGGACGTCCTGCGCGAGCTTCGCCAGCCGAAGGTGGCGGTGATGCTGGCCCTGGGCTTCGCCTCCGGCCTGCCCTTCCTGCTGACCCAGAACACCCTCGGCTACTGGCTGCGCGACGAGGGCACCAGCCTCAAGGTCATCGGCTTCGCCTCCTGGGCGGGCCTGGCCTATGTCTTCAAGCCGCTCTGGTCGCCCATCGTCGACCGGGTGGACGTGCCGCTGCTCGGCCGCCTCGGGCGGCGGCGGGGCTGGATGCTGCTCGCCCAGATCGTCGTGGCCGTGGGCCTGGTCGCCATGGCCGTGGTGGGCGTGAAGGCGAGCCTTACGGCGATCGTCGCCTTCGCGGTGATGGTGGCCTTCGCCTCCGCCACCCAGGACATCGTCATCGACGCCTGGCGGATCGAGGCGGCGGACGGACCCGACGAGATCGGGCTGCTCTCCTCGGCCGCCCAGCTCGGCTACCGCGTCGCGATCCTGATCGCCGACGCCGCGATCATCGCCGGCGCCGCCCACTTCGGCTGGCCGGCTTCCTATGTGGCCATGGCCATCCTGATGGGCGTCGGCGTGGCCGCCAGCCTGTTCGCCTTCGAGCCGGCCCGCGCGGACGCGGTGATGCACGACAAGGCCCCGCTCTGGACGCCGCGCGGCTTCTTCGACGCCGTGGTGGGCCCGTTCGTCGACTTCTTCGCCACGCACAAGGGCCTGGGCCTCCTGATGCTGGCGGCCATCGCCGCCTACCGCCTGCCCGATTTCCTGATGGGCCCGATGTACAATCCCTACTACCACGACCTCGGCCTATCGAAGGACGTGGTGGCGGTGGTGCGCGGGGCCACCGGCCTGCCCGGCGCCTTCATCGGAATCGCCGCGTCCGGCCTGTTCGCGGTGCGCTTCGGACTGTTCCGGACCCTGGTCACCGGCTCGGTCCTGCAGGGGCTTGGCACGGCATCCTTCGCCCTGCTCACCCTGAGCCACGACGTGGGCCTGTTCACCGCGGTGATGGCCTTGGACAACTTCGCCCAGGCCTTCGCCGGGGTGGCCCTGGTGGCCTACATGTCGAGCCTCACCGGGCTCGGCTACACCGCGACCCAGTACGCCCTGCTGTCCTCGACCTACGCCTTCCTGGGCAAGTTCCTGAAGGGTTTCTCCGGCGAGGTGGTCGACAGTCTGTCGCACACCCAGGGGCTGATGAACGCCTACGCCACCGCCTGGATCGGCACGGGCCTGACGGCGATCCCGCCGATCCTCCTGGTCCTGCTGCTGGCGCGCCTTCAGGTCGTCAAACAGACCACCTGAGCGACGCGCAGGGTGCGCCGCAGGTCGTCGGCGACGCGGCCGTAGTTCTCCGGGCTGATCGCCTGGGCCGGGACGTCGGCGGAAAGCTTGCCCGACGCGGTCAGGATCCGCGCGGTGGTCTCCGGCGTGGTGGTGTAGATGCGCCCGCGCCGGGGCGCCTCGGCGATGGTCACGCCCACCACCCGGCCCTGGTCGTCCAGCGCCGGCGCGCCGGACAGGCCGCCGAGCGTCCCCTTCAGCCCATCGGTGCGGCCGGTCTCAGCCCAGACCAGCACCGGTTCGGTGCGCGCGCCGCGCCCGTGCACCACCAGGTTCTCACGGCCCAGGAGGCGCGAACTCGCTTCCCCCGGCCGGCCCTGCGGGAAGCCGAGGTGGAAGGCCCGCTCACCCCGGCGCAATCGCGCCGACAGCCCGAGCGGCAAGGGCAGGGCGCCGCCTTCGGTGGTCAGGATGGCGGTCTCGGCCTCCGGGTCGATCTTCACCTTGGCGGCGACCCCGCGCCCGGGCGCGACGACGATGGCGGCCTCGCGGCAGCCTTCGACCACGTGGCGGGCGGTCATCCAGACGCCGGATGAGGCGATGGAAAACGCCGTGCCGGCGCCCGGCTCGACCTTGTCGGCCACCTCGACCACCACCGCCGGATCGAAGGGCGAGGCCGGACCCAGCGCCGCGCCCTCCGCGGCCGGCGCCGGCGGCGGGGCGGGTGGAGCGTCGGCGCGCTCCTGGCGGCCGACCGCGGCGATCAGCAACGCCACCACAACGGCGGCGTAGATCAACCAGTCCGGCAGCCTCGGGAAATGCATTCCGCGCCCGCGCTCAGCCGGAAACGGCGGCGGCGAAGATCAACGCCGTGGAGAGCTTGGCTCCGACCAGGGCGGCGGCGGCGGCCATCTCGCCGTCCTGGATGCGTTTGGGCAGACCGTGCAGCATCAGGTCGACGAGGCGGAAGATCAGGATCTGCACCAGCACGGTCGCCGCGCCCCACAGCGCCAGCTCGATCAGGCTTGTCGAGGCCTTCAACGACACCGCCAGCGGGATCGCCAGTCCGACCATCACGCCGGCGAGCGACACCGCCGCGGCCGAATTGCCATCGCGGATCAGGGCGATCTCTTTGTGCGGGGTCAGCAGCACATAGACCGTCGTGGCGACGAACAGCAGCGCCACCGTGACGCCCGCGTGCAGCAGGGTGATCGGAAACCCGGTGGCGAAGGCCTGGATTTCCGGCGACTGGAAGGGCGTGGTCATGGAGGGGTGGCCCTTAAGCTGAAGGTGGCCCTCGATAGCATGCGCCGCGCGGCTTGCGGACAGCCGGTTCAGCCTCGCGCCGCGGTGAGCTTAGTCGGCCGCGGCTTCCGGTTGCGCGGCCTTGCGGCGGACGCTGGCGCGGACCTTCTCGCTCTCGCTCTTCAGCTGGCCGCAGGCGGCGAGGATGTCGCGGCCGCGCGGGGTGCGGATCGGCGAGGCGTAGCCGCCGCGGTTGAGGATCGCGGCGAAGGCCTCGATGGTCGACCACGACGAGCACTCGTAGTCCGTGCCCGGCCAGGGATTGAACGGGATCAGGTTGATCTTCGCCGGGATGCCCTTGAGCAGCTGGACCAGCGCCTTGGCCTCGGCCGGGCTGTCGTTGACGCCCTTCAGCATGACGTACTCGAAGGTCACCCGCTTGGCGTTGGAAAGGCCCGGGTAGGCGCGGATGCCGGCCATCAGCTCGGCCAGCGGATACTTCTTGTTCAGCGGCACCAGCTTTTCGCGCAGCGCGTCGTTGGTGGCGTGCAGGCTGATCGCCAGCATCGCCTGGGTCCGCTCGCCCAGACCCTGCAGTTCCGGCACGACGCCGGACGTCGAGACCGTGATGCGCCGGCGCGAAATGGCGATGCCTTCGTTGTCGGCGATGATGTCGATGGCGCCGGCCACGTGGTCCAGATTGTAGAGGGGCTCGCCCATGCCCATGAACACGATGTTCGAGAGCCGGCGGTCCTCCTTGGGGCTAGGCCATTCCCCCAGGTCGTCGCGGGCCACCTGCACCTGGGCCACGATTTCCGCCGCCGTCAGGTTGCGGACCAGGGCCTGGGTGCCGGTATGGCAGAAGGTGCAGTTGAGCGTGCAGCCGACCTGCGAGGAGACGCAGAGCGCGCCGGCCCGGCCGACGTCGGGGATGTAGACGGTCTCCACTTCAATGCCGGGCGCCGTGCGGATCAGCCACTTGCGGGTGCCGTCCTTGGACACCTGGCGCTCGACGATCTCCGGCCGGGTGATGGTGAAGGCCTCAGCCAGCGCCGCGCGCATCTCCTTGGCCACATCGGTCATCTGGCCGAAGTCGGTGACGCCGTAGTGGTGGATCCAGCGCCAGAGCTGGGTGGCGCGCATCTTGGCCTTCTCGGGCCGCACCACCTCAGCCGCCACCAGCGCCGCCGCCAGCTCAGCGCGGCTCATCCCCGAAAGGTTGGGCGGTGTGGCGGCGCGCGGCCGGGCCGGCGCGTGCGAAAGGTCGAGGGTCACGCCCAAGGGGAAATCATCCTGTCTGGAAGCCCGCGAATATAGGCGATGCGGCGCCGGCGGCCAAATCGGTGCAGTCTGGGCGCCATGCGGCCCATCGCCCCGATCCTCGCCCTGCTCGCCTTCGCGGCCCTCCCGGCCCGCGCCGAGGACCTGCGCGACCTCTGCGCCCAGCGCCCGGGCAAGGCGACGCCGCCCTGCATCCTCGACGCCGGCCACCTGCAGATCGAGACCGGCCTGGCCGACGCGGTCTTCCAGCGCGGGAGTGGCCAGCGGGAGGACACCTACAGCTTCGGCGCCTCGGAGCTGCGGCTCGGCGTCACCAAGCGGGTCGAGCTCGAAGCGGGCTGGTCGCCGCTGATCGTCGACACGGTGCGCGGCGGCCACCGGATCACCGGCTCGGGCGACGCGACCCTCGCCGTGCTGGCCGCGCTCACCGATCCCGATGGCAAGGGCGCGGCCGTGTCGCTTCAGGGCTTCGTCACCGCGCCCACGGCCACCCACGGCCTGGGCGCCGGCGGCTGGACCGGCGGGGTGCGGCTGCCCGCCGCGATCCCTCTGGCCGAGAACCTCTCGCTGGGCCTGACACCGGAGATCGACGTCCTGCGCAACGCCACGGGCGGCGGGACTCATCTGGCCTGGATCGGCGTCGCCAGCCTCGGCCGCACCTTCGGCAAGACCTCGCTGGGCGCGGAGCTCTGGGCCATGGCCGACGACGACCCCGCCGGCCGAACCACCCAGGCGACCTTCGACCTGACCGCCGCCCAGACCCTCGGCGACAACCTCCAGCTCGACGCAGGGGCCAACCTCGGCCTCAACCACGCGACCCCGGACGTCGAAGTCTACGTCGGCATTAGTCGCCGCTTCTGAGCGCCAATTTCAAACGTCCGTTCGGTTTCCGCCTTCCGCGTCCCGAGCCGCTGGGCTAGCGTCCCGCCAACTTGAAAAAACGACGACCGGGAGAGCGGATATGAAGGCGCTGTTGAGCAAGGCCGTGGGCGGACCCGACACCCTGGTCTTCGAGGACGTGCCGTCGCCCGAGGCCAAGCCCGGGTTCGCCGTGGTCCAGGTCAAGGCGGTGGGGGTCAATTTCCCCGACGTGCTGATCATCGAGGACAAGTATCAGTTCAAGCCCGCCCGGCCCTTCGCGCCAGGCGCCGAGATCTCCGGGATCGTGAAGTCCGTGGGCGAGGGTGTCACCCACGTGAAGGTCGGCGATCGGGTGCTGGGCAACACGGGCTGGGGCGGCATGGCCGAGGAGCTGGCGCTGGAAGCCGCCCGCCTGGTGAAGATCCCCGACTCCATGCCCTTCGACGACGCCGCGGCCTTCATCATGACCTACGGCACCAGCTACCACGCGCTGAAGGACCGGGCCGACATGAAGCCCGGCCAGACGCTGCTGGTGCTGGGCGCGGCCGGCGGCGTAGGTCTTGCCGCCGTCGAGCTCGGCAAGCAGATGGGCGTGCGCGTGGTGGCCGCCGCCTCCAGCCAGGAGAAGGTCGACCTCTGCCTGAAGCACGGGGCCGACGTGGGCGTGGTCTACGGCCGAGCGCCCTTCGACCGCGACGCCCAGAAGGCGCTCTCCGACCAGTTCAAGGCCGCCTGCGGCCCGAACGGCGCCGACGCCATCTATGACCCGATCGGCGACGACTACGCCGAGCCCGCGCTCCGCGCGATCGCCTGGGAAGGCAAGTACCTGGTGGTGGGCTTCGCCGCCGGCGCGATCCCCAAGATTCCGCTGAACCTGGCGCTGATGAAGGGCTGCGACATCGTCGGCGTGTTCTGGGGCGCCTGGGTCGGCAAGAACCCCGAACGCCACCGCCAGAGCGTCGCCGAGCTGCTCGACATGTACACCGCCGGCAAGATCAAGCCGTACGTCTCCGAGCGCTTCCCCTTCGCCAGGGCCGCGGACGCGATCAAGCACCTGGCCAGCCGCCAGGCCATGGGCAAGGTGATCGTCACTATCGACTGAGCACTTCCCTCCCCTGATGGGGAGGGTGGCGAGCGAAGCGAGACGGGTGGGGAAGCCGCGTTCAGGCGCTAACTCCGCGCGCCGGCCCGCACTTCCCCACCCTGGCCGGCCTTGCCGGCCTGTCCCTCCTCATTAAGGGAGGGGAATAGAAGGAGACCCACATGGCGGGACGGCTGGACGGCAAGGTCGCGGTGATCACCGGCGGGGTCTCCGGCATCGGCCTGGGGACGGTCGAGCTGTTCGTGGCCGAGGGTGCGAGCGTCGTGGCCGCCGATATCCAGGACGAGAAGGGCCGCATGCTGGAGCAGCGGTTCGGCGGGCGCGTCCGCTACGCGCACTGCGACGTCACCGTCGAAGCCGACATCGCCGCGGCCATGGGGCTGGCGAAGAGCGAGTTCGGCGGGCTCGACATCCTGTTCAACAACGCCGGAATTTCCGACGCCATGCGCTCCCTGGCCGAGATCGAGGCCGAGCGCTGGAGCTGGATCTTCGACGTCCTGGTGCGCGGCCCGGCCCTCGGCATGAAATACGCCGCGCCGCTGATGGTCGAGCGCGGCGGCGGCTCGATCATCAACACCGCCTCCATCGCCGGTATGCAGGCCGGATGGGGCCCGATCGCCTATTCCTCGGCCAAGGCCAGCGTGATCCACATGAGCCGCTGCGCCGCCGCCCAGCTCTCGCGGCAGAAGATCCGGGTCAACGCCATCTGCCCGGGCCTGATCGCCACCTCGATCTTCGGCGCCTCCATGGGCCTGCCGCGCGAGGTCGCCGACCAGATGGCCGCCCGCGTCGCCGAGAACGGCGCCAAGGTCCAGCCGATCCCCAAGGGCGGCGCGCCGGAGGACATCGCCAAGGCCGCCCTCTACCTGGCCAGCGACGACTCGGTGTTCCTCACCGGGACCCACATCGTGGTCGACGGCGGCATCACCGTCGGCGGTCGCCATAGCTGGGACCCGAACGCCGGCTCGCCGTTCGCCGACCTGTTTCCGGAACTCTCCGCCTCCGCCCCGGCCGACTGATCGTGGACGAGGGCGTCGCGATACCGCCACCGGGCGGACGCCTGGCTGGCCTGACGCCCAACGTACGTGGCGCACTCTGGATGGTCGCCTCAGCGATCACCTTCACGGGCATGACCACGCTGATCAAATACCTGGGCAGCGACTATCCGGCCGCCCTGCAGACCTTCTATCGCCAGGCGGCGGGCCTGGTGATCTTGCTGCCGGTGATCCTCAAGCATCGCGGGGCGGCCTTCGCCACCACCCGGCCCGGCATCATCATCTTCCGGTCCGCCGCCGGCACGGTGGGGATGATCCTGTCGTTCTACGCCTTCCAGAAGATGCCGCTGGCCGACGCCAACGCGCTCTCCTTCACCCGCACGCTGTGGCTGGTGCCGCTCGCCGCATTCGTGGTGCGCGAACATGTGGGACCGCTGCGGATCGGCGCGGCGGTGGTCGGCTTCCTGGGCGTGCTGATCATGATCCGGCCGGGGGCGGGCGGACACTTCGCCATCGGCGTGCCCGCACTCGCCATGCTGGCCTCATCCTTCCTGTTCGCCTTCACGGTGACCGGCATGAAGGTGCTGACGCGGGACCACTCGCCCATGGTGCTGCTGGTCTGGTCGGCGGTGCTGGGCCTGGTGCTGGCGATCCCGGGCGCCCTCTTCGTCTGGCGTTGGCCGGAGCCCAAGGACCTCGCCTTGCTCTGCCTGATGGGCGTGATCGCGACCGCCAACCAGGCCTGCTACATCAAGGGCATGCAGATCGGCGAGGCCGGCGCCATGGCCCCGATCGACTACACCCGCCTGGTGTTCTCCGCCGCCGCCGGCTTCTTCCTGTTCCGCGAGGTCCCCGGCGTCTGGACCATCGTCGGCGCAGGCGTGGTGGTGGTCTCGACCCTGTTCATCACCTGGCGCGAGCACGTGGCCGCGACGCGGGCGCTCGCCTAGTCCGGCGTCCGCAGCTTGTCGATCTCGGCCCGCGCGGCCTCGCGATGGCGCGGCTTCACGTGGCGGCCCACCAGACCCAGCATGGCCAGGAACACCGCGGCGTCATCGGTGTAGCCGATGCCGGCGATGAAATCGGGGATCGCGTCGGTGGGCAGCACGAAATAGGCGAGGGCGGCGAACATCATCCCCTTGGCCGCCACCGGGGTTTCCTCGTCGCGGGCGCAGTACCAGACGGCCAGGGCCTCGGACGCGAACGGCACCAGGGCGGCGACCTTGCGGATCTTCGGCCAGAAGCTGCGGGCCACCCGGCGCTCGTTCAGGCGCATGACGTGCGGAACCAGCGCGCGGCCCGGATCTAACGGGCCGGACGGGTCGAAATCGCTATTGACGTCGGGTGACGCTTTTTCGCCGGCGCTCATGGGTCTAAAGCCTCGGTCTACGAACACGAGATAACCGGATCGGGAGCCCAGCGTCCAATGCAACTCAATTCATCCGTCGCCGCCGTGGTCACCGGCGGGGCCTCCGGCCTCGGCGAAGCCACCACCCGGGCGCTCGCCGCCCAGGGCGTCAAGGTCGCCATCTTCGACATGAACGAAGCCAAGGGCGAAGCCGTGGCCAAGGACGTCGGCGGGGTCTTCTGCAAATGCAACGTCACCAGCGACGAAGACGTCGACGCCGCCTTCGCCAAGGCTCGCGCCGCCCACGGCCAGGAGCGGATCCTGGTCAACTGCGCCGGCACCGGCAACGCGGCCAAGACCGCCAGCCGCGACAAGCAGACCGGCGAGACCAAGCACTTCCCGCTGGATAGCTTCAACCTGATCATCCAGATCAACCTGGTCGGCACCTTCCGCTGCATCGCCAAGTCGGCGAAGGGCATGCTGGACCTGGAGCCGATCGACGGCGAGCGCGGCGCCATCGTCAACACCGCCTCGGTGGCGGGCGAGGACGGCCAGATGGGCCAGGCTTCCTATGCGGCCTCCAAGGCCGGCGTGATCGGCATGACCCTGCCCATCGCTCGCGACCTGGCCGGCGACGGCATCCGGGTGAACACCATCCTGCCCGGCCTGTTCAACACCCCGCTGCTGGCCGGCGCGCCCGAAGCGGTCAAGGCCGGGCTGGCGGCGACGGTGCTGTTCCCCAAGCGCCTCGGCAATCCCGAGGAATACGCCCAGCTGGCGCTGACCATGATCACCAATCCGTACTTCAACGGCGAGGACGTCCGTCTCGACGGCGGCATCCGGATGCAGCCGCGCTAGGCGACTTCAGGACTCGGAAAAGCCTCCTCCGGTCGCCGGGGGAGGCTTTTTGCTGTCTAGCGCAGCGTCTTCTCGAAGAATGTCACCACCGCGGCGTTGAAGGTCTTGTGGAAGGCGGCACGATCGATCGTGTGCACGCAGATCTGCGGCGCCGCCTTGGCCAGCATCTCACTGCACGACGCCATGAAGTCGAAGTGCTCTGCGTGCGGCGCCAGGCGGTACTCGGCCTTGGGCAGCAGACCGTGGACGGTCTCGGCGTAGTAGGGCTGCGGCAGGACCGTGTCCCACTCCGCGCGCCAGAGCTGCACCGGGACCGCCACCTTCGAGAGACCTGACGGCGCGAAGGCGAACCCCAGGGCCGGCGCGGCCACCACCGCGGCCTTGATGCGCGGATCGTGCGCCACGGGGGCCGGCGTCATCGGCGCCGCCGCACCGGTCTGGCGCGCGACCCCACAGTCGTAGAAGTGCGGGTGTTCGGCGCAGTGGCGGACCACCGCCGACAGGTTCGGCTCTCCGCCGATCACCCCCAGCACCGTGAAGCCGCCGGAGGAGAAGCCGAAGGCGCCCACCTTGCCGGCGTCGATGGCGTCATGGCCGCGCCACTCGCGGGTCATGTAGTCGATGACGTTCGAGAGCTGTCCCGGGCGCTCGGTGATGCGCAGGGATCGGCTGCGGTCGCCCTGGGTGTCGCCAGTGTGGGTCGGGGCGGCGACGACGAATCCCGCGGCGGCCAGGGCGCGGGCGGTGTCCCAGTGGTCGGCGTTCGAGCCGCCGGTGCCGTGCGAGATCACGATCAGCGGATGACCGTGGCCCTTCGGCGCAGCGCCCGGCGCCACAGACTGGCTGTAGAGCGCCAGCGGCGTAGGCCGCTCGGGGGCGTCGGTCGGATACCAGATGGTCACCGCGAGCGGCTTGTCGCCGGGGACCGGGGCGCTCGCGGTCTCGAAACCGACCGCGCCCGCCTGGGCCTGTCCCGCCAGCGCCATCGCCGCCGCAATTGCCACGAGAACCTTCATCAACGCCTCCAATGTAAGCTGCGCATACATTTGCGCGCGGATGTGAGCTGTGTCAACATACGACAGTGACGAGTCGCGCCTATCATCATGGAAACCTGCGCGAGGCCCTGGTGCGCGCCGCCCAGGCGGCCCTGGAAGCGAGCGGGCCGGAGGCCGTGTCCCTTCGCGCCATCGCCGAGGATCTGGGGGTCTCGCGCGGCGCGCCTTACCGCCATTTCGCCGATCGCCGGGCCCTGCTCGCCGAAGTGGCCGCCCGCGGCTTCGCCGATCTGGCGGAGGCCTACGAACGCGCCCAGGCCGGCGCGCCCGACCCCACGGCGGCGCTGCGCGAGACCGCGCGGGCCTATCTGAGCCTGGCGTTCGGCCGGCCCGGCGTCTTCCGCCTGATGTTCTACAGCGATCTGCTGGCCGTCGATCCGCCGCCCAACCTGATCGCCCCGGCCGCCGCAGCCTGGGAGGGGTTCTACCAGGCGGTCGCCCGCGCCGACCCGGGCGCAGAGGTTTCCACCAACAAGCGCCGCGCGCTCACCGGTTGGTCGACGCTGCACGGCTTTATCGCCCTTGTGCAGGGCGGCACGCTGAAGGGCTTCATGACCGAACCCCTCAGCGAGGCCGAGCTGGTCGAGGCGGTGATCGACAAGACCATGGGCGAGGATGTTGCCCACCGCCGCTCGGCAAGCGGAAAATAGCACCCTTGCGGGTCAACAGGCCGGCGAAGCCGCTCCCCATCCCCGGCGAACCGGGGTAGGGATCGCCGCAAGCTTGCCCCCGCGAAAGCCCTTCATGCCCGCCCCCGTCATCGCCGAGTCCACCGTCACCCGGAACGCGGTCGTCATCCTGGCCGTGATCGCCGGCGGCGCGACGCTCTACTGGCTGGCGCCGATCCTCACGCCGCTCGCGCTGGCCATGTTCCTGGCGGTGATGATCGACGGCTTCGCCCGGGTTCTGCAGGAGCGTCTGCCGCACGTTTCCAAGAAGGCCGCCCTGCCGCTCGCCGTAGTGCTGTCGATCGTCCTGTTCGGCGGCACGGCCTTCTTCGTGGCGGTGAACTCCGCGGGGTTCGCGAGCCAGCTGGTCACCGACATCCCGCGCCTGAACGCGGTGATCGCCCAGGTCGCCCCAATGGTCGGTGTCCGGCATCCGCCCACGGTGGACCAGATCATCCGCGGCCTGGACGCGGCCAAGTACCTGGGCATCGCCGCGAACGCGGTGAAGGACTTCGCCTCCACCGCCCTCTTCGTGCTGGTCTATCTGGCCTTCATCATCGCCTCGCGGCGCGGCTGGGAGCGCAAGGCCGTGGGCCTGTTCCCCAACCGCGAGGAACGCCAGGAAGCTGTGGTGGCCTTCCTGCGCATCCGTGACGGACTGGAGAGCTATCTCTTCGTCCAGACCGTCACCGGCGCGATGGTCGCCGGGCTGAGCTGGATCGCCATGGCCGCCGTCGGGCTGCACGACTCGCTGTTCTGGGCGCTGCTGATCTTTTTCGCGGTCTACATCCCGGTGGCCGGCGGGGTGTTCGCCGGCGTCGCCCCGCCGCTCTTCGCCCTGGTGCAGTTTCCCGACTACGGCCACGCCATCGTCCTGTTCGCCGCGCTACAGGCGATCGGGGTGATCATCGGCAATGTGGTCTATCCGCGGATGCAGGGCCGCAGCCTCAACCTGGATCCGGTGACCATCCTGCTGTCGCTGGCGTTCTGGAGCGCCATCTGGGGCCTGACCGGCGCCTTCCTCTCCACGCCGCTCACCGTCATGGTCATGGTGATCCTGGCGCAGTTCGACGGCAGCCGTTGGGTTTCGGTCATACTTTCGGCCGATGGCGATCCCAATCGACTGAAGAACACCATGCCCAACGAGCCGCCGGACCAGAAGATGGTCGAGGCGGCCGGGGGGCCTCGCCGCAAGCGATCTTGATCGAGGGACTTCAACTTGCGTTTTCGCTTCCTATCTAAAGTCGACCAGGCAACAAAACGGCCTGGACGCTCAGTCCGCACCCCAAGCCCGCGGACGCTGCGAGCAGAGAGGTCTCCGTCGCCCCCCCACGACGAGGCCCAGCGGCGCCGGACACTCTCCTCCGGCGCCGTCCTCGTATCCGGACCCCAACACGTCAGGGCAGCGCAATGAGCCGCGCGGCCACGCCCCCCGCCCTGGCCAAGGCCGTCATCGCCGCCCTGAAGGGCGACCCGGCGCTGGGCTGCGCCCGCGCCTTTGCAGGTCAGGCCACCGCGGACGCCGCGCCCGACGAACTGCCGGAACTGACCACCGCCCAGCTGGCCGCCAACCTCGCCGACTTCTGGCGCTTCGGCGAACGCCGCCGCGGCCGGGCGCCGGTCATCCGCATCGAGCCGGTGATCGGCGCCGCCCTCGACCGCCTGGAGATCGTGCAGGACGACGCGCCGTTCCTGGTCGACTCGATCATGGGCGAGATCGCCGAACAGGGCCTGTCGGTCCGCGCCCTCTTCCACCCCATCGTCGAGGTCCGCCGCGACCGCGCCGGCGTGCGCGGAGAGACCGGCGAGGTGCGCCGCGAGTCGATGATCCAGGTCATCCTCGATCCCATCGGCGCCGACCGCGAGGCCGCTCTGATCCGCGGCCTGACCGAGACGCTGAAGGACGTGCGCGCCGCGGTCGATGATTTCCCGCAGATGCTGTCGCTGATGGCCCGCTCGCTGGCCGAGCTACAGGCCCATGCGACGAAGGCCCGGCCCGAGGAGCTCGCCTTCCTGGAGTGGCTGGAGGCCGAGCAGTTCGTCTTCCTGGGGGCCCGGGTCTACGAATACCCGCGCCTGAAGAACGGGGATTACGCCGCCGAGGAGCCGCTCTACCAGGCCAAGGACGGCCTGGGCGTGCTGCGCGATCCGACCCGCACGGTGCTGCGCCGCGCCAACGAGCCGGCGATCCTGCTGGGCAAGGTCAAGGACCGGCTGATCTCCGACCCGGCGCTCACCATCGCCAAGTCCAATGTCAGGAGTCGCGTCCACCGCCGCGGCTACATGGATTACGTGGGCATCAAGCGCTACGGCGCGGACGACCGGCCGATCGGCGAGGTCCGCTTCGTCGGCCTGTTCACCGCGGAGGCCTACGACCAGCCGGCCAGCGCGGTGCCGCTGATCCGCGAGAAGGTCGCCAACGTCCTGGCCCGCGCCGAAACGGCGCCCGGCAGTCACAACGAAAAGCGCCTGAAGAACATCGTCGAGAACCACCCGCGCGACGAACTCTTCCAGATGACCGAGGACGACCTGCTGGCCGAGGCCCTGGGCATCCTGCATCTCTACGACCGGCCGCGCGTGCGGCTATTCGAGCGGCGCGACCCCTTCGACCGCTTCGCCTCGGTGCTGCTGTTCCTGCCGCGCGACCACTACGATTCCGACCTGGCGGCGCGGGCCGGCCAGATCCTGGCGCGGGCCTATCGCGGCCGGGTGTCGGCCTCCTACCCCAGCTTCTCCGACGCCCCGCTGGCGCGCGTGCACTACATCATCGGCTTCACACCGGGCGAGCATGACCAGCCGGACCTGCGCGCCCTGGAAGCCGTAATCACCGAGGCCGCCCGGACCTGGGAAGACCGCTTCGACGCC
>Ga0105248_10000199_pt1 | contig 69487 bp, 97 predicted proteins | sample KBSS34metaG_FD_81524 | JGI IMG/M metagenome (GOLD analysis project Ga0105248, IMG submission 81524) | Switchgrass rhizosphere microbial communities from Kellogg Biological Station, Michigan, USA - KBS S3-4 metaG | ecosystem: Host-associated > Plants > Roots > Rhizosphere > Soil | place... | reverse complement strand
CCGATTTCCATCGCGGCTGAGTTGAACTTGCCAAGGTTGTCACGAACGGTCTTTTCGAGTTTCTTACGTTCGACCTCCTCCTCGGCTGACAGGTTTGTCTTGAGCGCCAACGCTTGGTCATCTTTCAACTTCTTGACCGCCTTGGCGATGACCTTACCCGCCTCTTTAGCTTCGGACTTGGTCAACTCAAGAAACGTTTCGACCGGGACTTGCATCTCAGTCGAACCTTCGGCAACTGGCACAGTCGCACGACCGGCTGACGCCTCTTTAGCTACATCAGCTTCGACAAGAGTTGTCGGCTTCATCTGCTCCTTGAGCGCCTTGGCTCGGTCCTTAGCCTCGGTCTTTTCTTTGGCGATCCTCTCTTTCTCGGCCTTTGCCTTTTTCTCGTCTTTGATTTTCTGTGCAGCCTTTTCTTTTGCCTCTTTGGCGTCTTTAGCTTTTTTGTCAGCTTGAGCCTTCTTGAGATTTTTCTCGGCATCTTTCAAGGCGGCATCGGCGTCTATCTCAGCCTGAGTCTGAGGTTTGTCACCTGTCTTAGCACCGCCGGACTTTGCGGCCTTTTGCTGTGATGGTTTAAGTAACGGTTTTACGTCTTTAGACATTTCTGGTTTTTCTCCTTTTAGAATAATCGAACTGATATCAGACAGCTTAACCGTCATACCGCGCACGGCAGTTTTACGGTCTGTCTTTGAGTAGTGAATACGAGCGGCGAATTGATTGTCGTGAACCAAGCCGAATTGAACCTCAGCCTTGTCACCTTTGACGCTCAATACCTTAACAACGATTGAGCCGACTTCTGGCTTACTGGTTAAACGAACGATGTTTCCTGCGGTGATTTCTGTCTTTGTCATTTGTAATTTGCTCCTAGTTTTTATCTCACGTTAACCGTTGGTTAACACATCGATTATACGGATATTAAACCAGATGTCAACCGTATTAAGGGTTAGAGCCGTCAGTGATCCTCGTAATTTGTCTGGCGCGCCAGACAAAACCTAGGTAAAATCAATACTTGACGCACGAAAAAATATCTGCTATTTTGCTCGTAGATGGTCAGTGTTTTTGATTTTCTCCGCTACTTCGACTGACATCTTTCCAGCCAACCTCCTAGGGTAAGAAAGGGTAAACGAAAAGCCGGTCAGACCGTAAAAGGTTCGACCGGCTTTTTGCTTTTGACATAGGAGCAAACTACGTCAGGAAAAATTTAGGCTGTCTGCCTCATCGGTACAACCGTCTGGTCACTGACCGACAATGCTTCAAACATCGCCTGACCTTCGGCAACCGACATATCCTTGATTTGGTTGGTACGATTGGCGGTGAACTTTAAGACCTGTTCGCCTTCACTCAACGACAGCTTGTTGCACAGCATCCGAAGTGAGTTGACCTGTCGCATTTCGATCATTCGACCTTGATTGACAGACGCCGGTTGAGCCGGTTGTGTCGGTATCACATCTGCCACGTCTGGCGATACGGCTGAGCGAGGTCGCGGTGTGAGCGCAGGCTTATCGAGGTAGGTAATAAACCATGACGCCGACTTACGTGACAACTGCTTGACCTCGCACTTCAAAACCGCTTGACACTCCTCGTCAGGATTGATGCCCAGACCGCGACATATCGCGGCAATCGCACCTTCCTGTTTATCGGTGAGTATCTCGCCTGCGCTCGCGGCAACAGGATTGCTCGGTGGCGTGTTCGGGTCATTTTCGGCGAACCGTGAACCTCGTTGACGATAACCAGTCGGTTCACCGGCTCTCTCATCTATCTCGCCTTCTTTGCTGTACAACTCACGAGCGACGCCGAACTTTACTGCGGCTCGTTTGAGCGCATCGTGTTCAGCTTTCTTAAGTCCCGTTTCAGAGTCAGCGCCTCCGATACCCAAACCTTCACGAGTAACGCCGTCAATCGTCAGAGCGAGTATACAGATAGCCATACCGTTTGAGAACGTGAGTGACTTAATCTCGCTTGACCACAGCGGCGCAATGACATCGAGCCGGTCTGCGACATAATGCCATTCGACATAGTCAACTCTGTGCTCGTTACCGCTACGGTCAGACCAACCGACACGCGACTTGATTTTCTCTTTCGGTATCGGCTCTTGGAACGCCATAAGCTTATCGCGAAAGTCGTTCTCGGCATCCTCAAACAAATCGTTCAACAAGTCGTTGCCGTCAGGCTCGTTGGTTATCTGACCTTCATACGTGTCAACGTCTGCGCCGTGTTTAGCGAGAAACTCTTTCGCTTGCTCGGCGGCGTCAACGCTCGGTGTGACCTCATCTTTCTTTTTACGTGGCATTCTGTTTTTCTCCTAGGCTGTTAGCCGGTTAAATTATATCCCCTTTGGCAAGTTTGTCTGGCGCGCCAGACATTAGGTGTAGACACCAAGATTGAGCCGGTTCAAAAACGTTTGCATCTCTTTTGGAAAACGCTTTATTACCGCCTCGTCTTGTTTCGATCCTGAGCGCGTGTTCTGTAACTTGAGGTTGATTTGACGTAGACCTTCGTCAATCGCTAACCGCTTGTTGGCGAACTGTACGTTATCAAGGTGAGTGCTAAAGTAGTTAAGACCAGAACCACACTCGCTCGGTAACATGATACCGCCAGCGCCCATCCACAGTTCGGTAAAGCTATCGAGGCATAAGACAACCGTGGCGTAATCCTCTTGCCACGCAAGCGGTTTCTTTGAGCGCGTGTAGACCGGGACGGACTCGTAGCCGGTTATGTATACGCCGTGCATATTGACCTGACCTTTACGCTGTAGTATCGATTCCAAGCGATTCCAAGCCATCTCAGCGGCTTTCTCAGGCGAGACAGGGTTAACGCTACGATGACGGAAACGGTCGATGTAATCGTCAATATCGAGGTCTGCGCTAACGTAGATGTCATACACATCTTTTTGCTCGTCACGGATATCACAACGCTTAAGGTTTTTTAGAAAGAACTCTTTCGTACAACCGGCTTTGATAATGCTTAAGACTTTCTCATCTGGTTTATTATCGACTCGCATAGTTCTTGATTCTCCTCATGGTTTAATGGCGGCAACATCGATTGAGCGATGTCAGCCGGGATACCTTCGGCAATGTAGTTATCGTAAATCTGTTTACGTGTACCGTTGTACTTGACTGCGTAAGGATCGTCACCGCACAACTCTGAGAATTTACGTAACTGCTCGTAGCCTTCGACCTCAGTCATCAGCCGGGACGGTACACAGCCATACGGACACGGTAACCTTTCGGTCGTACCAAACTGACGGCAGACCATCGGTCGGTACTCGTAGACTGAGCAACGGTTATCGACAAGGTAATTACATTTCATATCAGGCGTGACCTTCGGCTCTTTACCTGATACTCGCGTTAACTGTACGAACTCGGTCGGTGTCATGCCAATCACGGTACAACTTCCATGACATAGACCACGGCAAGCGACAGTCGGTTGATTGTCTAAAAACTTTTTGATCTTCGATTGACGTTTACGATTCATTACAACTCCATAAAATCGGCGCCTAGGTTAACAGCTAAACGAGCGGCTTGTTCGATGGTTAGCCAACCGTGTTCTGTAACGCCGTTATCTAAGTCAACCGTGCCATATTCAACTAACGGTATAACTAACATACCGCGTTCGTTCACCGGCGGTCGTGCATCAGTTGTGTACGATGTAACTGGTCCTGTATCGCCTTCGTCTTTGAATGTCACCAGTGGTTTATTTTTCATTCTCTGTAACCTCGGCAAGTGTCGTTGTGTGACGTAAAGAGGAAAACGCCAAGCTGTCGAGCCTGCACAATCTCCTCTGGCGTCAGGTGCTTACATTGGGCATCGTCAGGTGAGTAAACCACGTATGAGCCGTGCCAAGTCGGTTGCCAATCGAGCGGTACGGTCACGCCGGTCTGCCAGTCACGTAAGACGATGTAAAGGTTTTTACACTTGATGCAGTTCGGCATCAAAATACTCGTGTCGCGTTGTCTGGTGTGACGTGTTCAACCTCGTCATCGGTTGACGTTTGCTTAGCTTCGTGCATCGAGCATTCACATTGCTCAGCCGGGACGATTTGCTTAACTCGTGACTCAAACGGCCAGTACGGTAAACATTCTTTACAGATTTTTAATAACATTGATTTGCTCCTAGTTTTTGTCTGGCGCGCCAGACATTATTTTAAGTCATGAAAGTTCTTCCAATAGTTGTGCCAGTAAGTCTCTGGGCGTGACTGGTCGTTCATCTTTTTTAGGTCTGTGAGTATCGGGAACAGTTTGATCCCGAGTGCGTAGACGCAAACGATTGACGGACCTGACTGAGTAGCAAGCTGATAGTAATCGGGATTGTGGAAGTTGCATTTAACGTAACCACGAGAACCGTTCTCTAACTTGAAGGCGTCAAGTTTTATCTTGATGTTCATCGTAAAGATTCCGATTGACGTAAACATACACCAACCATGCTCGGGTTTAACTTCATTGAGGTTGGCAAAAATTATAGGTTGGTTATCCATAGCTTTTCCGGTCGGTCTTTACCAAAGGTCAACACACGACCTTCGCAAAGATAAAGATGTAAAGAGAGAGCGCCTGCAATGTGGTAACACACGTCATTTAGTTTACGAGGATACTTATCTTCGCAGGTGCAAAACACGATTCGTTTATTACTGGCGTCAGTCTTACATATGACTTTATATTCATCGCCTTTCGATCCGATGACGGTGTATTCGCCAAAACAAATCAGGTCAATGCGCGGCTTAGCTTTCATCAATCTTTTGCGCGCCGCATCAAGTTGATTAAGGGCTGTGAATATCAGCATTGCTCGTAGATGACTCCCGACGAATATTGTACCGCAGATTAAAACATAAATCAATTCCGTTAAGCTGACCGGCTGACCTCGCGGAGCGGTCTTAAAAAAGAAAACGAACGACAGTATATGTTTATATATATGTTAATACCTATATTAAGTAGCATGACGCTTTTTCGTCATTCGATGACGATTTTTCGTCATTCGTTAATGAGTTGTATTCTGTGTTTCGAGGTCGATAAACATTAGGTTTGACACACTTGCTATCTACGTTTATACTGGTCAACGTTGCAACTAGCGTCTGAATTAAAAATGTAAGATGCTATCCGAGATGTAGTTTCGGGCGGTCAAAATCCTGACGATGTCAGGGGATAAGGGTTCGACTCCCTTCGCCTCGGTTATCAACACAAGAACCATGGGATCAAAAAGCTTAAAACCAAACCGTATCACCTTTCCCGTTCCTGACGATGTCAAAGACCTGTACGAGCGATTTAATATCGTTCGTATTGTCAACGGTCAGACATTAGAAAAGGCGGTTACACAATTGATTCGCGCCGAAGTCGCGCGAGCCGAACAGATATTGAAAACTCATTGGGTACGTTGGGACCAATTTGAGAAAGAGATGAGCGCCGCCGGTTTCACGGTCAACCGTGTAACGATGTGGAATTACTCAACCAAAGAGCCGTTTAAGAATTTCATCAAGACTGACGGCGTCAACACGCTCTGGGATATCGATTCTTTTCTACAACACTATCGAGGTGAGTAATATGTACTGTCTTATCTGTCGGCAAAAAGAGTGTGAGTGTAACCCCTGACCATAGCCGGGACTGGTTAGAGTTGTTCGTCACGTTTGCTGTGTTGTTATTTTTCATCTACATCGTTAAATCTTTCTTTCAATTACCATCATGGTTTTGGGACCACATAAGCCGGTAGATTTGTCTGGCGCGCCAGACAGTTGTAACGCAATCGTTGACGAGGTCGCTAAGTGGTCTGAGGAAAAGACAGCCGCTTACCTGCGCTCGGTCGGCATCGATCCTGACACCTTACTCGATGACTTTCAAGACCGAGTCCAACGCATCGTTGCGTTCGATGAAAAGCTGACAGATGAGCAACGCGACAACCTGACAGCGGTCATCTGGGATATCGAGCAATATCAAACAGACAAAGGTAGGCGATGAACCTAAAAGAGAATTTCCCGATTGAGAATCCCGGCTCAGTGAGCACTCGTATCTTTTTTGCGAAAGACTCTGAGTCATCGATACTCTGGCATCTGTGCGATGCCGCGCTTGGTCAGGCTCACTTCGGTAAGGTCTGGTACATGGCTCTGCACGGCGCTTTTTTATATCCTGTCGTGCAATGTGATACCGTGTTGCAATGTAAAATCAGGCTCGGCGTTGCTGACCAGTTTTGCCGAAACTGTCTTGATGAGTACGAACTCGCTAAGGATGTCATCGAGCGGAAAAAACTACTAAAGTTTAGATAGACAGTCGTTGAGAAAATTCCCTGCACGAACTCAATGACTGTCTTAGAGGCGGTTAGCAGGCGAGGTAAGTCTAACCGCCTCGTACTATCATCTATGAGTAAAAACGGAAAAGCGAAAACAACTATTGAGGTCGAAACAATTGATATCGATTCGATTACGTTCGATCCTAACAACTACCGGGACCATCCTGAGGATAACCTTGCTATCATAACCAACTCAATTCAAGACTTAGGGTTTGCTCGGTCTATTGTGGTCGATGAGAACAACCAGTTGATAGCCGGTGAAGGCGCAACACGCGGTTCACTGTCAGCCGGTCTAAAGAAAGTTTTAATCATCGATGCCGAAGGTGACCAAGTCGTTGCGGTACGCCGTAAGAACTTAACACCTGAGCAAAAAGAGCGGCTTAAAATCGTTGACAATCGAGCAGGCGAAACGTCTGAGTGGAACACGCAACGACTAGCCGGTTATCTCAACGGTCTACCGGCTGAGTCGTTAGCCGGGACGGGCTTCACGAGTGACGATCTTACTCACCTGTTAGCCTTGCTCGATAAACAACCGCCGTCACTCGATGACCTCGCGGCGATGCACGGTGCGGCCGATGACGCTAACGTATTCTCAAAGGTCTTTGCTATCACGTTACCGCTACTCCTCTATAAAAAGTTCGTGACGTTTTGGGAGTCTCTCGGTACGACTGACGAGGAGCGAGTTAAGGCGTTACTGCCGAAGCGTAAGACCAAGCAAGCATGATTAGCTTTATCTCAAACACGGTCCTCTTAAACATCAGAGATATGACAACGCCTGTACAGGTCATGCTTAAAGGCTTTCAACCTTACTCGCTGACCTCATACCATTACTTTCGTGACTTCGATTTCGATAAGCAGTTGCCGAAGCTGTTTCCGCTCGGTGCGCCTAAACTCTTTGCGGACTCCGGTGCGTTCTCAGCGGCAACTCAAGGCGCGCAGATTGATATCGATGATTACGCTCGATGGTTAACAAAACACAAAAAGCACTTTCTGACCTATGCTAATTTCGATGTCATCGGCAACGAGAAACAGACCGCTAAGAATCAAGAGTATCTTGAGAATGCGTATGACCTGACGCCTTTGCCGGTCTTTCATGTGGGCGCTGATTTTAAGATACTCGATAAGCTGATGAAGGATTACGATTACATTGCGCTCGGCGGTCTTGTGCCGTTCGCTACTGACCGTAAGAATCTGATGTCTTACTTCATCACCTGTTTCAAAATGGCTCAGACAACCGGCTGTAAGTTTCACGGCTTTGGCATGACGAATTGGAAGTTACTTAAAAGCTTCCCTTGGCACTCGGTTGACTCCTCGAGTTGGAACGCCGGTGCGATATACGGGCGATTAGTTTTCTTTGACGGTAAAGGCGAGTTTATGAAAGCGACGCTCTGGGATAAGGCGAGTGTCTATAAACACGGCAAACGTTTCCGTGCGCTCGGTCTTGATCCCGAGTGGTTTGTTGACAAGGAAAAGTACAAGCGGGTTTATGCGTGTCTAGTTGACGGTGTCGCGTGGGCGCAAGCTTCTTTATGGCTCACTCAATACTGGCAACAGGATATCAAGGTTTACTTTAGCAACGCCGAAAACATCTCAGACGTGGCAACGTTGACGGCGTTCATACTAGGAGAAAATTATGGTCTGGAACACAAGGTTGATGGTTAAGAATCAAAAAGTCCTGGCTCTTTTATCGGGCGGTCTTGACTCATCTGCAATGGTCGGCGTCTTACTACACAACCATAACGAGGTTGAAACGATATCGTTCGACTATGGTCAACGTCACTCGAAAGAGTTACTCGCGGCGAAAAAGGTTGCCGAGTTTTTCAAGGTCAAGAATACGGTCGTTGACCTCAGTAACTTGGCATCGATCCTCAGCCGGTCCTCGCTGACATCTGACCAAGCCGTACCCGAAGGTCATTACAGTCAAGACAACATGAAGCAGACTGTCGTGCCGAATCGGAATATGATTATGTTGGCGATAGCTGGCGGGTACGCATTGTCAAACGGCATCGAGAACGTAGCGTTTGCGGCTCACGTTGGCGACCATGCGATTTATCCCGATTGCCGAGAGTCGTTCATTAACGCGCTCGATGCGGCGTTAGAGTTATGCGATTACAACCGGCTCAACCTCCTCGCACCGTTCGCCTGTTACGATAAGACTTTGATTGCGAGTTGTGCGGCGACTGTCGGCTTACCGCTTGATATGACGTGGTCATGCTACAAAGGCGGTGAGAATCACTGTGGTCGTTGCGGTACGTGTGTTGAGCGATTAGAGGCGATACACAATGCCGGTATCGTTGACGATCCTACGGTATACGATGACGCCGACTATTGGCGTGACGTGACCGAGAATTACGCGGAGTCAAAAATGTCTGGCGCGCCAGACAAATCAGAAGGAAACCTAGGAGGATTGTTATGATGTTACCAGCAGAGGCGAAAGCTAAATATATGCTTCACTCTCGGCGTGTGCAGTCGGGTATTAAATGGCTCATGGAACTGGCGGCGTGTGGTAAAGCCGATTACGGTGCGGCTGAGCCGAAGCATCTCCGCGTTGGCGTTGATATAACCAAAGCTGACCAAGGCTCGCTCGCTCGTTTACTCATCGCTAAAGGCGTCATTACTGAGGATGAATATCTGAACGCGTTGGCTGACGGAATGGAAATGGAAGCTAACGCCTTTGAGAAAGAGTTACAAGAGCAACTCGGCGACAGTCGGATAAAACTCGGACCGACAGGATTCTAACTATGTACATAATTCAAAAACGATTTGATTTTAGCGCCAGTCATCAACTGTCTGGCTTACCCGAAGGACATAAATGCGCCCGCCTACACGGTCATAACTATCAAGTGATTGTAATTCTCGGTATGCCGTTTCTCGATGATAACGGCATGGTCGTTGATTACGGCGAACTCGATAACATCAAGACCTATCTTGACGAGAACTTTGAACATCGTCACATCAACAACGTGGTTGAGTTTAATCCGACTGCCGAAAACCTCGCGCGGTTTTTCTACGATGTCTTTTCGGCTATGTGGCCGATGCTGTCTGGCGTCATCGTCAAAGAGACTGAAAAAACTGAGGCGTACTTTTCACCGGCTGGCGTGATAGAGAGGAGTACGATAAAACCCAATGTACAGAATTAACGAAATCTTTTACTCGATACAGGGCGAAGGTATACGAGCCGGGACCGCCAACGTCTTTGTGCGTTTCTCTGGTTGCAATCTCAAATGTGCCGTTGACGATCCTGACAGCGGCTTCGACTGTGATACCGAGTTTACATCTGGCGTGTCGATGGACCGTGACAGATTGATGCGAGAGATTGCGGCGGCTGATACGAGCAAGAGTCGCAACGTGATCCTAACAGGCGGTGAGCCGTCATTGCAGATTGATAAAGAGTTGATAACGATGCTGATAGGTTTTTCGTATCACATCGCAATCGAAACCAACGGGACAACGCCGTTACCTGACGGCATCGATTGGGTATGCTGTTCACCGAAATCGGCTGAGCATACCTTACGCTTAGAGTACGCCGACGAAGTCAAATACGTGCGCCATGAAGGTCAGGGAATCCCGAAGCCAAGCGTCAAGTCTAAGAATTATTTATTGTCGCCAAAGTTCAATCCTGATGGTACAATTGACAGACGTTCTCTTGCTCATTGCATCGACCTCGTCAAGCAAAATCCCAAGTGGCGATTGAGCGTACAACAGCATAAGTTTTGGAACGTGAGATGATGAAAAAATTACCCGAGCCGGTCGAACTAGACGGCTACTGCCAAGGCTGTAAATCTTTTAAGCGCCTGTACCGAGAATCCGAATCTCGTTACCGATGTCTTGAATGCGTGTCTGGCGCGCCAGACAAAAATACTAGGAGCAAAACACATGAGCAAAGTATTGAAACTTGATGACCTGTATTCAATCGAGGTTGACGTAGCGTCTTGGAATCTCGTCAAGGTCGAACCAACGGTCAATCCTAACACCGGCAAGCAAGGTGTTGATAAAGACGGTAACCCGACATTCTCAAAAAGCTTTTCATATCATCCGACATTACGCACAGCCTTGATGTGGTATGTTGACCTGCGCCTTCGTGACAAGGTTAACTCTGGCGAGGTCGAAGATATCAACGACTTAATCATTATGATTGACCAGACCGAGAAAGAGATTGGCGAGATTGTGGCCGGTATCGGCAAGGAGCATATACCTGACAATGGCGAATGACATCGTTACTATCGACAATATCAAACCGGCCGTTCTCGGCAACGAAACGAGGCGCTCGCTTGAGTTGTTATTTAAGCAGGGCATCGAAGCTTTGTTTACATTGCTTGGCGAGGACGCCACTCGGGACGGTTTAGATGAAACGCCGCATCGAGTCTTACGAGCATTCAAAGAGCAAACAAAGGGTTACTCTCAAGATGCCGCGCTGATCCTCTCAACCGAGTTCGAGCAGTCGTATGACGAAATGATTATCTTACGGGACATCGACTTCTTTAGCTTGTGTGAGCATCACCTACTCCCGTTCTACGGTCATGCGACTGTCGGCTATATCCCAAATCCTGAGCGCGGCGTTGTCGGTCTATCAAAACTTGCGAGGTTAGTTGATTGCTTTGCCAACCGGCTACAGATACAAGAGCGATTGACCGAACAGATAGCACAAGCTATCGAGACACACCTAGCCGCTAAAGGTGTCGGCGTCATCATTGACGCGACTCATCAGTGCATGACCTGTCGTGGCGTTAAAAAGTCACATGCTCGTATGACAACGTCAGCTTTGAAAGGTGTTATTTACTCAGACCAACGAGCAAGAGCCGAGTTCCTTCGGTTTAGGTCTGGTAACGCGATTTGACGGCTCGTCTGGGCTAACCCTGCTCAGACCTACCAATAGCACCCAAAAGTGTCTCAAATCGCCTCTAAACGCGAGCAATCGCACAATAAAACGACTATGAAACCAGTATTCCAAGAGATAATTGACCCAAATAAAGGCGATTGCTTCTCAGCCTGTCTCGCCTCGATACTTGAATGCAATCTGGCAGACATACCGAAGTTCGCCCAACGTGACGGAGACTTGAGTAAAGTCAACGACTGGCTCACCGAGCGAGGTCTAGCAATGGTCAGTTTCAAGTTACCCTTACGGCGTAACTTTGCGTTCGGTGTGATGACTAGCAAGACATACGCAATCGCTGGTTACAAATCGCCAACGTTTAAGAACTCGGTTCACGCTGTGGTCGTTGAGATTGAGCGAGGCGGTTCACGTATCACTGTCGCGCACGATCCTAACCCGAATACAAAACAGGTGACCGGCTATCCGTTCATCGTGTATGTACTGACCGTTGCCGACATCGGCAAGTATCAATTTGTGAGGCCGCAATGTACCGGAAAATCATCAAAGCGATTATTGAACGAATACGGGCTGTACTAAGCCGGTCTAAACCCGAGCCGGTCGTGACCTTTCGACCGGAAATGCCAACGTCACCTTGCCCTGTACCAATACGTAAAGGTAAGCGGTGCGGCGTACAGGGGAGTATACTGTCAACCGTTGACGATAGGTTGCAACGCATTTGTCTAAAGTGTGCGTGTCATTCGTCAGTTCAACATCTCATTGAGGAGTTAAAATTGTATGAGTTACACAAGGCATCAATTCTTGCAAAGCGTGAGGCACAGCAAAAAGACGAGGCGGAAAATCCTACCATCGTTTTACCAACTCATCGCGGCAATAATCCGTTTTATCGCGGACTGAGGTCATCGGTAACAATGTCTGGCGCGCCAGACAAAAAGGAGTAAAGTATGAGTCATGTTGTAAACCATTTAATCGATCTGTTACTTGAGGCGGCGTTAATCGCGTTCCTCGTCATCGTGTTACTTGAACTCGTCAAGTACATCAAGAGCCGGTTCACAGGTGATGAGTAATCAGTGAACTACGTCACGACCTATGTCAATGCGGCTACATCAAACAACGGTTGAGGAAATCGCAGAGGAGGAGTATGCGTTTAATGATGCCTATCAGCAGGAAGTATCGCTTTTCGAGGAGTTTGAATTGTCGGTGTTTCTCGACTACGCGGATATCGAAGATATACCCGCCGAACAAATGCTCAGGGCGTTGGATTATGCCGCGCAAAACGGGAACGATTCGCTTTGGCAAAAAGGTCTACGCCGATTTCGTGTCGAATTTTCCGATGGCGTTACAACTCATCAATGGAGTTTGGGCGCCGATCTTAAGGGACGGACCTCGGGCGAGATTGCTTGGCTTATCTGGCGCTCCCTTGATGACGATGCCGAGCCACGCTTAACGTGGGCAGACATTAAAAAATACATACTCGGAAACTCAGGGTTAAATAGCCGAGTGTACGAGGATGAGGATACAGATGTTATCGACTAACACACTTGAGACAATCGGACTCTTTTCACGCACGGCTCTTAACGTTGAGCGCGTGTTGCATCTTGAGACAATGAAAAAGATAAAGTTCTTACTTGCCACTCGGGAGCAAAAGCCGAAGCAGTACGGTCACATCGAGATACACGGTCCGAGTAATTGGGTAATCGCCGGTATCATCTTTGAGAAAGAGAACGGCGAGGATTGGAAGGTGTTTGATATGGCGCCCTACTTACGTAAGGTGTTGGGTAAGACGCCGGTCAAAGACATCGGCAAGGTGTTGACTGAGGCAGGGTTTAATTGGCGATGGATAGCCGATGACGAGATGACGGAGGATACAATAAATGTCGATGCTACAAATCAATCAGCTAATCAATAACTTGCAACATACGATTGACTGGCAACCAATGGCGCCGGGATATAAGAAACGATTTATCAAGATACTTGAGGAGGTCCGTAACGCCGCCGAGAATGCTATTAAACTCTATCGGCAAGACGCAACGCTTGACTTCACCGAGTTACCAAAGTACGCCGGTCAACCTGACCATTTTTACTTTCGCCGTCAATATCAGGCAGAGAAGTTTATCAATGCCATACACGACCGTATGAAAGTCGAAATGTCTGGCGCGCCAGACAACAATCGGCCACTGACTGCTAACTGGTATTTAGACGCCAGTCGGGAAGGCGAGAAAATAGCTGACGCGGTCTTAGGACCGAGAAAGACTTAATGCGTGGTAGCCCGAATACAAATCCTTGGCGCGAGTTTGATAACCCAGAGGACGGCTCGATCCCGGCTGGCCTCCTTCTGCTTGAGGCGATAACGCCTTACGGTCAGACTCGCACGGCTCAAGAGATAGCAGACGCTTGCGGTTGTCACGTCAGGAATATTCAGTACATCGAGAAAACGGCTCTAGCTAAATTAAAAACCAAGTTTGCCGAACGGCTCAACCGATTAAGCAACTTCGATCTAAAACGAATTATGGAACAATCAGAATTGAGCGAACCAATCTGGGCGTTGATATCATCACACGCCGTACTCGCTGAGCGTGTCAGCTATAACGAGGCACGACGAAGGCAATTACTCTTTGAGCGTGAGAACGCAACCGATAACAGCGCGGTTATCACAACTCAGACGGTCGCTGAGCGTTTTATAAACAATCAGCTTTATCGTGAGTTAAAGGAGGTTGAGTAATGAGTAACGAATCAACACTCGTAGCCCTAAGAGCATTACTGCTACAAGGCATCGAGGCAATCGACAATCAGCTAACCGTTAACCGAGCCGGTCAACCAAAAACAGAGACGCCGTTCACTGACCAACTTGCCGATTCTCTCGGCTATAAAAAAGACTCGTCTGGCATGTATCATCCGAGCGAATCTGAGCCGGTATCAGTCATGCCGCCTAAATCGGTAACTGACCACGTTGCCAAGTCGTTAGGTGACCTCGTAACAGGTAAACAGCTTGGCATGATTAAAGCGTTAGGTCGAACACTTAACATCGACCTACGGAATGAATGTAAGGCTGTCATGCACTGTAACTTTGACGAGTTATCTAAACGCGGCGCATCACAGTTCATTACTCATCTACAGGAATTAAACTCTCAACATGAATAAGGAAATGTCTGGCGCGCCAGACAAAAAACAATCAATCACGGATGACGAAACAGCGGTGGAAAATCGCCCGAATCTAAAGGCTGTCCCAGACATCACTCCACTTGAGCGCCGAGAAAAAGAATCGGTCGAAGCATACGAGGCTTTTAAGCTGTATTGCGAACTGGCATCTCGTAAAGAAGGCGGTGCTAATGAGGTCGCAAGACAGTTGAAAAAGAGTTCATCGCTCATCTACCGTTGGCACGACCGGCACGACTGGAAAGAGCGATATCGGCTTTATCAAAATCAGCTTGAGATGATGGCTGAGCGAGAAGAAGCTAAACTCATCAAAGAGCGAACGCGTGAGTGGACCAAGCGCCGACTAGATATCAGAGAAGAAGGTTACTCGGTCGGCGCAGCTTTGATTGAGCGAGGCAAAAAGCTTTTAGAGTTACCCGTACTCAATCGTGAGGTCAGAGCGCAGGTCACCGCAAAGTCAGGCGAGGTTATTGACACGTTGACGATCCTCAACTTTATACAGCATCCGAGAGACGCCAAAGGCTTCATCGAAGCCGGTATTAAGTTGCAACGTATGTCTGCCGATATGTCTACCGAGAATGTCAGTCTGCTTGACGAGAACGTTGACCTCGATTCGATGAGCGAGGAGCAGATGCTCAAGTACATCGACGAACTGGCGGCGATGCGTAAACAACAACTAGAAGGCACTGAGTAATGTCACGACATACGGCTGACTTCACGTTCGTTGATTACTGGATTGAGTATCATCGAGGTCACGAACGCTATCCGTTATGCACTTACTATGGAACGTGCGACAAAGAGGATGATATGAGAAACCGGCAAGCCGTATGCGCCCAATGTGAGACTATTTTCCTGACGTGTGAAAGTGATCTTGGTCCGATTAAGTCTCAAGACTTTTGCAGTCAAGAATGTGAGGATAAACATTTAGGTATAATAGTCAACGGCCACTATCGACCGGCTAGACGCCGAGTTCGTGTTCATCCCGTTAAGAACTGTGATTGGTGTAGTATCGCTCAATCACTTGGCACGGTTATCTCGTGTCGATGTATGTACGAAACTGATATGATAGGTATCTGAACTTCTTAGCGCCGCTAAGCACCGCTAAGCACCGCTCAGAAGTTCTTAGCATCGCTTTTAGCACCGCAAAGAAGTTCTAAGAAGTTCTAAGCACTGCACAGCGCCGCTAAGCACTGCACAGCGCCGCAACGAAGTTCGATGAAGCCGATAAGTAACAACGAGTGGACCTATCATTGCCGGAGTTGTAAAGGTCGCTGTCCCGGTCTGACGCCGTTTGATAAACGTCAAACCAGACGAGCGAGGCGTAGATATCTAAAGGAGCAATTAAAAAATGAGTACGCAGATATACATTCAGATAGAGACTGACGATCCCGATATTCAAAACGATGTCACACGTATTTTTAGTAATCATCAATCAGTCGAACGTTACCTGATGGGAATGCTGTTAGGTTATCGTTTTGAGGTTAACGGTCCGATTCAGACCACGATGATAACGCGCCGCGTCAAACGGTCTACTTATAACCTCGCCAGCATCGGTCCTAAAGGCATGGTCGATTACGGCGGCGTTGTTAAAGTCCCGGCTACGGTATCTCTGGAACTTGAGTTAGCGGCTCGTAAGGCTCAAGGCTGTACGTGCTCACGCGAGCCGTATGCGCCCGTCTGTGACCTTTGTTCGGAGCGGCTGACCTCTGAGGTCAGGTCAGCGAGGAAAATGGAACACGCGCGATTGTCGTATGACAATTCGGTGAACGGTGTGTCTGGCGCGCCAGACAAAACGGAGGAGTAATGCTGTTACCGATATTGATAGTGTTGTTCGTCTGGTACGTCTGGTACATCGTTCGATTACTACGAGCGACGCCTTACGAGCAACCAAGCGTTGACGAGTGGGCAGAATACTACCGCGACAAAGAATTATGACTTACGACCTGACAGACTTGTGCAATAAATACTATCGTGCTTACGTGCAACGTGACGCGCCGTTTAACTGGTCAATGACTCGCTCGATTGTCAACGACCTGTTCGCTATGTCGAACGAAGCGCCTGACTCGATTGAGCAAATGCCTGAGCAAGAGTTGTTTTGCATCTCTCACGGTATCAAGGCGGTCATCATGGCTATCGATCCTCACGCACAGTTTACCAATGAGCCGGTCTATCGCCAGTACGTTCCTGACCGTGCGTTTATACCTGACCGGCGAAAGAAGAAGCTTGCGCCTGTACTCGATAGATTCGGCAATGAAATTAGCGAGCCAAAGACCAAACAGGAAACCGACTAGGATTGACACACCGTGGCAACGGGCGTCTAACTCGATACCCGAAGGTTACGCACAGGTGCGCTCTGGCTGTCTTTTACCTGATGACCTTTGCTATGACTGGCCGAACAATGTCTGGCGCAGGGCTGACGATGAGTGGGACCAATACGTGCCAGAGGATATCAGCGATTGCGTGTTCGTGGTCAGGCGCGCCCAACATCAACCGGCTGTCGGTCAGACAGTCAGAACGTATACAGTAAAGCGAGGACGTGTATGACATTAGACGAGGCAAGAGATACATTCATTGAGAATGAGTTGAGGCGACAGGTTGAGATTGCTAAAGCTGTCGGTAAGACGCTCCCGGCTGACCATCCTGTTATCAATGCTTATCGTAATGGTTTGAGGCGAGGTTTTAAGGCGGGTTATGAGGCGGCATTACATGAGGTAGGCATAAACGATCTTAAAGAGAAAATTAGTATCCTTTCCACGAGTAAGACATAGCGATTACTCGCGTTTAGAGGCGATTTGACGAGGTTTAGGAGGTAAAGACGATGGATAAGGTCAACCACACCGAAACGAGGCTCGTAGACGCAACTGAGCAGGTCTTAAGGACGGCCATTCCTGACCGACGAATTTTCAGCTTACGACTACCGATGCACAGCCGGTTACTCAATGTGTACACACTCGGCAACTTGACGTACCTTGATTATGCCGCACCGTTATCGAGTACAGAGGATGACTGGTTAAACTTTCACAGAATCGCGGCTGGCGATCCGTGGCCGAAGGCGTCAGGCTGGCGTATGGAACTGGTCGGCTCGTTTGTATCAGCCGGTCGGTGTTATCACATCATCAAACAAGTCGCGTATTGATGTCTGGCGCGCCAGACAAATTATGATTGGGATATGTAGTTGCGGTACACGTAAACTCAAGACAACCTCGGCGGCAATTGATATGTACAACGGTGCGTATCATCGGATGACGAGGCGATATCTGCAAACCAAGTTCAGCGATCCTCAGATATTCATCGTCAGTGCTAAACACGGTCTACTGCGCTTAACTGATGTCATCGAACCTTATGACATAGGTCCGCGAGAAAAGACCGTCACAAGCGCTGTAATACGCAACCAAGCACAGCGTATGATGATTGCACATCAGCCGGTTCTTTACATCGGGAGCCGCAAGTATTACGAGATTCTTAGAGAGGTATTTCCAGAGGTCACGGCGCCACTTATCGGTCACTGCCTCTGGGAGCAGTCGGTGATACTAACAAGGGCAATAAAACAACATGAATCGTAAAGATATGAATCGTCGCGGTATACCGCAGGAACAGCAATGGCGCGTTAACAGCTTTAACGGCAAACCTCGTAATGCGCGAGGCGTTAAAATTGTTGAGTGGGTAGAACCCGAAGGTTACCGCAAATGGGTTAAGTACATCGACCGTATGCCGACTAAAGACGGGCGCTATGTCGTACAGTGGTCGGACGGTATGTGCGGCTTTGTCACGTACACAAAAAAAGCCGGTTTTGCAACCGGCGTTCGTGTGGTATTTTGGTCACACGATTTGAAAGAGTATGTAAGTCAACGACCTCGCGTTGGCGGCGGCACACCGACGAAGTCAAAGTGAAAACCGTGACCATCGTCAAAGGCGCTGTTAAAGACCACGGCTCCCGGCTCAAATAGATATAACCGGCTCGTTGCCACAACCACGTAGTAATCATAGTTCGGCACGTTGAGTTGATAGTAACCAAAGGTTGACGTGTACGTTGCGGCCTGTAGACCGTGACTATCGTACAGAGCGACATACGTGCGACTGACGGGGATTTGCAGTCCGTAGACCTCACGATACACACGACCTGATACGGTCGTGACCTGCGCGTTAGACGCCTCGATAAACAACGCCAGACACATCGCCAGAGCGATGACGAAAATGACAACGATTTCGATAATTGTTTTTCTCATTTCGATCCTCCGATTTTGTCTGGCGCGCCAGACACGAAAAGGTTAAAGCCGGTCGTGTGACCGGCTCGATGTTATTTACGCCTAGCGTCCTTACGCATACGGGCGATTACAGCGGCTTCAAATCCTAACTGGTCACCAAAGCTTGACAGGTTCTTGTACGCCGTAACCAGACGGTCCCACGTATCAAACCATTCGCCAGCCGCTTTTTTGGCTTGAGCCTCAGACCTGATAAGCTGAGCACGAGCCGATGACTCGGCACGTAGCCGGTCAACGACCTCCTGATTAGGATAGACGTGTCTAAAGGCTGGCGAGCCGATTAACGATATACGGTTCTCGGGTAATTGCTCAATCGTCGCATCATAGACATATCCCGGCACTAGATACGAGCCTTTCGGCTTTTTGAAACATCGTGTCTCATCGGTCATATCGCCGTTCTCGTCTAATACCGTAAACCGTTCAACCGTTTTACTGGCAACGCCTTCGGTCTGACCTGTATACAACCATTGCTGAGTAATGAAAACCTTATCACCTACTGTTTTAGTTTCGCTCATAATTTGACTCCTATACCGCCTTTACCTTAAGGCGTTTCTCATACACCGCAATCAGCATCGTCAGATGTCGGACTGGCGATGACTTGATATTCTTCCAACATAACGGCTTTGGCAACCGTTTTTCAAGTGAGCGTAACCGGCTGTAACACCGTTCACGCTCGGCACTGTTAATCAATCTCTCTCGGTCTGTCATATCAGTCTCCTAAATCGTCGTACTCATAGTCATAGTCAGGCTCGTCAATATCGAGCAGACTGTCCGGCACGTCATCGTCATCCTCGTCACGAGTGAGAATGTCGCCGATAATCATACTGACTAACGCCTTCGCCGTACCTTGCTCAACCGTCTTAGCAGTCGCCTGAGCATAAGCTGAATTCTCAAGTGTAAAAGTCAAGCCGTCATCGGCGATATCATCGCTGTCAATCGCATCACGGTACAGTGTAAAATCGGCGTCTAACTCGTTAGTAGTTGGGAACTGATCCCAATACTTATCGCCTTCACCGTCTGCCGCGTCAATGTACCCTTCGGTGTCATCGTTGGAATACTTGTTACATAGAAAATCTATAGCTTCTTTACGTGTCATAATGTTCACTCCTAGTGACCTGTCTCATCAGTGGCAAGCGGTCAACCTGTACCAGACCGGCTCTGAGCCGGTTTCGACTATTTCGATATCATCTTTTCAAGCTTCTCGATGGTCAACGGTTTGGTTGAGGCGTAGCCGCTCGTGATTATCGTTCGGCGCAACTCCTCAAGTTCATCAAGCGACTTACGCAGACCGGCGGTCGCTTCGGCGATGTGGTCAAGCATCTGACTGTCACGCTCGTTGGCAACGTGTAAGTCCGAGGCGTATGACCAGACGTTGCCGTCTGCCCTACCGAACGCTCGCTCACCGATAGAGTGTAGCGGTCCGTCATACTCGGCTACGACCGTTGAGTTGTAAGCGAGAAAGTGACGAGTCGTGCCGTCAAAGTTGATTACGCGTTGAATGATGTATTTGGTTGTCATAATTTTGCTCCTAGTTTTTAGTCTGACCTCGTCAGTTGACGATTAACGTCAAGACCGGCTCGGCGCCGGTTTCGGTCTTTAGCTTTTAACGTGAATGAAATTATCGGTTTCGTGTGTGACCGTCAGATGCTCGTGAGCCTTGAGACTCGCCAACTGTTCGGGCGACAGATGTCGTTTACCGACTACCGAGAAAGCCGGTCCGTACTCGTTGAATCTCTCGGTCTTGCCTGTCTCGGGATTTTTCCATGTGCGGCGATACTTAGTAAGGTGTACGTTCTCGGTGATGCCCAATTCTTTTAAGATTGCCTTTAATCGTTTGACTTGTATTGTTGCCATTGTGTGTTCACTCTCCTAGATTTAGTCTCATCAGTAACCGCATCACGGTTAGACCGGCTGGCGTCATGGTTTGCGGACTGTTTGCCGCCTCACAGATACCAGCCGGTTTCGACTTAGGCTTAGTAAGCCTTGCGAACTACGAACGTTCCGTCAGCCTTGTACGCTCTCATCTTCTCAGACTTGAAAAGCTTGGCATACTTACCAGTTCGGATATCGACTTCGGCGGCTTTAAGATTACCGGCCTCGCCGACGAACTTGAATCGGCGCTGAGCAGGTGAGAACTTAAAGACATTGGCGACGCCCTTTTCGAGTTCGATCTGGAACGACTGACCGGCTCCGACTTTCATCCGATAGATGTTGTCTCGGACCTTGGTTGCGTTGACGGTTGCGGTTGTTTTGGTGTTTACGTTTTTCATTGTATTTGCTCCTAGTGATTTAGTCTGACCATCGTCAGGCAACGAATTCACGTTGCGACCGGCGTGAGCCGGTTTCGGTCTTACAGTATCGCCATTAGGAAAACCACGATTGATTCGACAACGACCTCGTCAGTGATGATGTGTAGGATTGTTAGCAACATTAGTCATCTACCTCGTCGTTGTAATGTACCGCAAAGCTTATCGCGTGCTCGGCCATACCGAAACACATATCAGCGTATCGATTACCTGCGCCCTGTTCCCATTCGTCTTGAGTAAAGACTGCGTATCGGTCTAACTCGTTAGCGTCTGTCATCTCTTTATCGGTCAACGCCGCGACTACCATTCCATTAACTCGTTTGATTATCTTTGCCATTTTGTTTGCTCCTAGTTTTGATTCTGACCTCATCAGTAAGCGCCTTACGCTTAGACCGGCTGAGCCGGTTTCGGTCTTGGTTGACTGCGGTGCGTGTCAACCTCAAGCTTGCATCGGATACTTGATTGTACCTTCGATGTCCTGTCGGCAATTCCAATCTATGTATGCCGACTTAAGTTATCAAATATCAACCTAACAATACTTAATCTACGCGTACTTAACAGAGATGTCAACTGTTTTAAGGGTAAAAAGGCGTTAATTTGCACATTTTTTTTTAATAATGTTATAAATGAAGTAAATCAAGGTTTTAGCGCCCGAAAAAATATTCAAAAAATGTCTGGCGCGCCAGACAAAGAGGCATAATGTTACCGGCTTTAGACCAATTACGGGCGCTCGATCCTGTCGAGCGTCAAATCTTAGAGGCGAAACTTCGACACAAATTACTCAGTAAACGTAAAGCAAATATTGCCAAGTCAGTCGCTATCCCAGACATTGCCGACTGGTGCGAGTCGAACTTTTATGACCCGCAATTCTGTAACCCGAACACACTCGATTTCACCGGAGTCCCGAAAGTAAAATTAGCGCCGCATCAAAAACGTATCTTACGTAAATGCCTGACGCTCGATCCTAAGACCGGGCGCTTTCCATATCGCACTATCGTCTATAGCTGTCCGAAAAAATCTGGTAAGTCAACGACCGGCTCGATGGTCGCTTGTTGGTTTGCCGCAAACGTCGAAACGCCGAACTCAATATACATACTCGCCAACGACCGTGAGCAATCATCTGGTCGTGTCTATGGTTTTGCTAAACCGACTCTGACCGCGCTCGGGGCTAAACAGTATGAGACACGATTCAAAAAGATATTGTCGAACGGCTCAATCGTACAGGCCGCAACGAGCGATCCCGAGAGCGAGGCAGGCGGTACATACGGGCTGACGGTCTGGGACGAACTGTGGGCATATAAATCTGACCGCGCTCGCTTGCTGTGGGATGAGTTGATGCCGATTCTCACACGCAACATATCAATTCGCTTTATCGTTACGTATGCCGGTTTCGAGGACTCGTCTGATTTACTCTATGAGTTGTACACAACCATTTTCACCGACACGACCGAGACTGAACTAAAGGTCGGCGCGCAGCCGGTCCCTGAGTTGATAGATATACAGACCACGAACGCCAAAGGTGAGCCGATACCAACCTGCTATGAAGTTCCAAGTAAGGGACTCTTTTATTACAACGACCATGACAACCGTATGACGTGGCAGGTTGGCGAGAACGCCGAGGCTCACCGACAAGAGACAGTCGGACTCGGTATGCTTGAGACGAACATATTGCGGTTACTTGAGAACCGTTGGCAAAAGACTGAGGCGCGACTACTCTCATCCGAGATACTCGCCGCAAGCTTTCGTAATAAGGCTCTAGTCAGCGCGTCCCGAGCGATGACGTTTGCGATTGACGCCGCGATGCGTAAAGACTGCGTTGGTCTGTGCGGTGTATACGAGGATAAAGGTCAGTACAAGACCGGCTTCGCAAAGGCGTGGAATCCCGGCGGTAAAGACATCGACCTTAAAGAGACTGTCATTGCCGAACTACTGAGGTTGTATCGCTCAGGACTTGTCCTTCGACGTGAGGCAAGGGCAGGCGAGAAAAAAGCGATTGAGAGCGAGCGATTGACGCCTATTGACGTTTGGTACGATCCTTACCAGATGCATCAAGTCGCTATGGATTTACGTAAAGAGCACCGCCTGTTAATGGCTGAGTTCGGACAAACAACTGAGCGTAAAAAATCCGATACGTTCATGCTTCAACAGTATCAGGCGTTTAAGATTGACAACCTCGATAATAGTGATTTAGAATCGCACCTAGACGCGGCGAAAGCCGATGTGCAGACAGACGCCAACACAACCGTAATCCGCATAGTCAAAGGTACAGGTGCTAATGCCAAGCCGATTGATCTAGCCGTGTGTCAAAGCATGGCTCTGTGGCAATGTTCACAAAGACCAAAAGGCATCAGTATAACCGCCCTACCTTCGGGCAAAGCGAAAGGCTGGTAATCATATGGAAATACGTCTGCCATTCGGCATCACACTATCACGCAAAGATAAAGCTTCATCGGCTGAGCAATCAGAGACAGCGCCGCGTTTTCCTCAAGCCGTTGTTAAAGGTTTGTCTGGCGCGCCAGACAGTTCCCGAGACACACCAAACGCACCGGCCGGTGCAGTCGCCAAGAAAGACCTGACCGGCGGTCGCCAGTCCGTCGAAACCTTAGACACCTTTCCAAACTTTACAGAATGGGACATTGTTGCCAAGCAACGTTGGGTACAGCGTTTTGGTTTTGGGCAGACGCTTGACTTTAACAGCTTTCGCAATATGACCTTTGAGCAGATGTCCGAGATACTTGCGGACATCTCGCCCGAGATATCAAAGGCGCTCTGGGACTTTCTCTTGTTGTGTAATCCCGGCTTTGAGGTCAAATGTTTTCATCCCGGCACGAAAGACCTTGACGAAGTCGCTCAGGCGTATATGGACGATGTCATACTGGCGAAGCTGTCGGCGTACAACGGCGCGTTGAGTGTGTTCTTCGACCGTGTCTATAAAACGATTTTTCTGCGTGGCTCGTTTTTAATGGAACTCGTGTTAGATGACGCAGGGTATGAATTCGTAGACATCGCGACTCCCGATCCCGCAACGCTTACCTACCGGCGCAAGTTTGACGAGTTACGAGGTCAGTGTTGGGACTTCGGTCAACGGCAATTAAAAGACGGCATGACGAGCGGACCGCGTCTTGGCGGCTTTGTGAGTCTTAATATCCCAACGGTACGCTACGTGCCGGTTCATCCTAACCCTGACTCGATTGAAGGTCATAGTCTTTGCTCATCTGCCTTTTTCCTCGCCGTCTTTTTAATGGCAGTGTTGCGCGATACGAAACGTGTCGTACAGCATCAAGGCTACTTGCGCCTCGATGTCGAAATTCTGTTTGACAAGTTGCGCGAGACAATGCCGACAGACATTGAAGGCAATCCGAAAAAAGTTACTGAGTGGATGCAATCGCTCGTTGACGATGTCACGGCGGCGTATGCCTCACTAGAGCCTGACGATACATATGTGCATCCTGATACGGTTAAGGTCAATAAGCCGGTCGGCTCGGTCACGTCTGATTCACTCGGCGCGATAGACGCGCTCTTTAAGTGTATCGAGCGTATGGCGGTCAGGGCGTTAAAGACGATGCCGATCCTAATGGGCACTGACCAATCACGCTCAGAAACGCAAGCTAATCGCGAGTGGGAGATATACGCCAAAGGTATCGAGTCTGTACAGCATCCTGTCGAAAACGCCTTAGAGGATTTATTTACCTTGGCGATGCAAGCTTACGGGTATCTCGTTGACGTTGAGGCAAGGTTCGCTCAGTTCCGAGCGGCTGAACAAATGCGTGATGAGCAAGTCGCGTTGATGAGAGCACAACGAGCGGCGCTTGAGTATGACCGTGGCTGGATATCTCAAGACGAGGCCGCACAGCTTGGCGCAGACAAAGAAGTGGCAGACCAACCAGAACCGCGAGTTACCCAAATGGCTCCCGGTACAGCCATTGCCGCAAACAACGCCTTACAGGAAAACCCAAATCCCGGCGAAGGTCGGTCGATCCGTACATTGCTCGCTGACATCTTTTTTAAGAAGCGTCAACCGACACTTGGCGAACTCGATGACGCCGAGAAATTCTTAGACTCGATTGATGACGAGTTGCTTACTAATCTTTATGACGCCGACAATGTCCCGGCTGAGCCTGAGGACACGACCACAGTCATTCAGTAGATGTCTGGCGCGCCAGACAAATTTCAACCACAGGAGAACAACCAATGGCAGAACAAAATGGTCAGGCGTTCGTACCGCCTGAAACCGTCAAGTGTAATCTTTACCGTGCAGACGGCAAGCTGAAAGTAACCCTTGAGTTGCCGACAGCCAATGCTACACGGCTTATCGAATTTCAAGGCGTCACGTATGAGCGTCAAGCCAGTACGAATGACTGGTACGCACCGAAGGAGGCGTAATCATGGGAAGCAAAACTGACTATTATGAGAACGCCGTCTTGAACGTCCTACGTAATACGGCAATCAGCGCAATCGCTCAATGCTACATTGCGCTCTTTACGGTCGTGACCAACGGCGAAACATCGACCGTTACCGAGTGTGCCAACGCTAACGGCTATGCTCGGACCGCAGTCAACTTCGCCGCGCCGTCTGGCGGCTCGATATCAAATAACGCCGATGTCACTTTCCCAAATCCTACGGGTTCGTGGGGAACGGTCGTCGGTTGGGCGATTGTCGATAACGGTACATACGGTGCAGGTAATCAGCTTTATTACAACGCACAGACGCCGAATAAACCTATCGTACAGGACGATGTTGTTAAGTTCCTGTCGGGTACGCTCACAATCAGCGAGGACTAACTATGTCTATTACCACGTTAGACGGTTTGATTGCCGCGCCGAAACAGCGTGTGCAATATTTCAAATCAGCCTCGCGGACCTCAGTCGCCGCTTTCCCGTTCTCGATGTTCGATCTAGCCGGTCAACCGGGAGCGGGAGTGTTGGCAGGGGCTAACACGGCGAACGGTGTTAAGCCTGATGACTCGGTCGCCGGTTTTCCTATCATCAACGCTTTTGGCGGTGCGGCACGAGGTTACATTTCCAAGGTTGAGTTCGCTAACACTGTAGCCGGTTGGCTCGATCTTTACGACTGTCTATTCAAAGCCGGTGCATACGCCTTTAACGCGAGTGTGGCATTGACATCTCAACCGGCTTACTCGTCACGTATACCAAGCGGTACGGATTATACCGGCTTGCAGATTTGGGTTGAGCAGGTCACGGCGGCAACACTTAACCAAGCTGTCAACGTGACGTATACGAACCAAGCTGGCACGACAGGTAAGACAACCGGCGCAACTGGTATCGGTGCGGCTCCGACTGTCGGTCGTATGTGGCAACTACCGTTAGCCGCAGGTGATTCGGGCGTACAGAAAATAGAAAACGTTGTCGGCTCGGTCGCATCAGCCGGGACGTTCAACGTGCTCGTACTGCGCCCGTTATGGTCAGGTCGCGTTAACCTCGTGAACGCAGGTGACGTACACGATATGTTAAAGACCGGCTTAGTCGAAGTGTGGACCGACTCGGCGTTATTCCCTGTATTCTCGGCTGACTCAACGTCAACGGGTATCCCAGAGTTAATGATTGAGATAGCAAATGGCTAGTTTCTTTCGCCGTGAACCATCGTTTACATTAACCAGTTCATCGCTTGTCAAACACTCGGCAGGCGATAACACGTACATCGTTGCCAACGAGTTTTTCGAGGCGCCGAGTACAAAGCTTTTATCGGGATCAATAACCGGCACGTCAACGGTCGGCGGTTCTTTGAATGTTCGGCGCGTCATTACTGGTCAACCAACCGGCACGAGCATAGTCGCTGGTACAGTCAGGGTTGAACGAAGGTTGACTAGTAATGTACTCGCATCCGCTAACGCTCAAGGCAGTCTCAACGTCACACGAAAACTACTAGGCACGGTGGCTGGCTCTGGTAGCGTTAGCGGAAGTTTTATTATCCTCAAAGTCTTGACCGGCGCTCCGTCTGGTTTGGGTACTGTGTCAGGCTCATGCCAGATTACCCGTAAGTTGCTCGGTCAGGCGAACGCAATCGGCTCGGCAAGCGGCGGTTTACTGGTTCAACGTAACTTGTCGGGCTCGATTGCGGGGCTAGGTAATTGTGGCGGCGTCATAAAGCTGACACGCAATCTAACTGGTCATCCGATAGGTCAGGGACTTGTATCAGGCGTCATCAGGGTTGAACGATATTTGTCTGGCGCGCCAGACAGTCACGGTATCACTAACGGGTTAATCTTATTGACTCGTTATCTGACAGGAACGCCAGCCGGTCACTCAACGGTGCTTGGCGGTATCGGCGCAGGTAATAACGTTATCTTGTCAGGACACCCGAACGGCCTCGCTCTGACCGTGGGCAATTTACGAGTTGAGCGTAACCTATCAGGTCACGTTCAAAGTGTCTCAAACGGCCTAGGATCGCTCGTAATCGCTAGGTTATTGAGTGGCAATATAGCCGGTATTGGCGAGATGACAGGTATCTTAGCCGACAACGACACTCTTGATGTTTTGTTCCTGTCAGATGGTCTAACGGTGTTGACGATACAGGTAGACGGCAAGACTCAAATGTTCTTAGTTTATAACGGTATTACGGGAGTTCACTAAATGGCATATCCGAAGTATTACCACGCACGAGGCGATTCCGAGCCGCTCTTAATGCAACTCTTTCGTAACGGTGTTCCCGAGATATTAACCGGCTGTGTCATTACGATATCTATCTGGCAATCTCGTGACCATCATACAGTTTTAATAAGCGGCGATCCTGTCGCAATCGTTGATGCGGCGACTGGTAAAGTGTCATACACGTTCTCGGTCCCGGCTAACACCTTACCGATAGGCGTTTATGATGCCCGATTACAGGTCACGTATCCCAACACGCAAGTAAAGACGTTTCCGACTAACGTGACGGGCAAAGAATTCTTCTGTATCCAAATAGTCTAATGCCTAAGCCGAAATATCAGTGGTATCACAACGTCAGGCGCTATCGGGATGCGTCAGGTCGCTTCGTTGCTCAAAAGACCATCACGAGCCACGTTGAGAACTCGTCTAATAAATTCGCCGCTCAAATCAAACAGAATACGCAGGCGATGATTGACAACTTCACCAATGAGAAGTTTATAGCGTGGGCAACCGAGACACGACAACTCATCAAGGATATGCACACGGCGTATACGGTCATTGCCCTTGGCGGTAAGAAAGCTGCGATTGAGTTTTCGACATCGAACGCGAGTGTCTGGGCAGATGCAGACGCCGCGATAGCCTCGCAACTGAGGTATTGGGATCAATTTATTTTCGGCGCGGTAGTCGGGCAAGTTCCCTTTAACGGTCGGTTCGCTGATAGAGCCTCGATGTACGGCGAGGCAGGATTCAATACGTACCAGAACGGCTTACGTATGCGTGAACAGGTCGCCGGTATGGACCAAGAGCGGCGAGTTATAAATTCGGGACGCTCATGTAATGACTGTATCGTTGAAGCCGGTCAAGGTTGGCAACCGATGGGAGCATTAAGACGTATAGGCGACAGTCAATGCGGCGCGCGGTGTCGATGTGTATTTGAATTTAGGAAAACTCCTACAAGCGAGTTAGTGTAAATGGATTCTCGTGTAAACAACGTCCCGAAATTGTCTGGCGCGCCAGACAAAAACATTCGGCCTGATATGCCAGCGCCGATTGTGGTAGACGGTAACATTGCCCGTTGCCGTTGCTGTACTCGTTGTATCGGTATCATCGAAAAGAGAAACCTTATCAACGGTAATATGATGATGACAAATCGCACAGTTTTTCGGTGCGTATCTTGTCTGGCGAAGAACGTGTTTGAGCCTAGAACTTAATTTTTTATTAAGCGATTGACGCGCCGAATTTAGGGCGTTAATATGAACAGTGACAGGGGGAAGAAAATGTCAAATTCATCTAAAGCCTGTTTACGGTATCTACTCAAGGTCTATGCGGCTTTACTCGCTTTGGCGTACGACATACAGACGCCTTGTGATGAATGTCCGCAGACGGCAAAAGGTGGATGGATAATCAGCCTAAACGGCATCACAATTAAAGGAGATATAGAAATGGCAGAACTTAGAGAAGGTCAACGTATTCCGCTACAGGCCAATTTCAAAACGGCCAACGGTCATCCGGCAACTCACGAAGCCGGTACGGTTAAATGGGATAATTCAAATCCCGATATCGCCTCGCTTGAGGTCGATCCCAACGACGAAACCAAGGCGTTCCTTAACGGTACAGACGGTTCGGCAAATGCGGCTGGCGTAGCATCATGCACGGCTGACGGCGATCCCGATGCTGACCAGACTCGCGTCCTCGTTTCGACGCTTGACTATGTCGTTACTCAGGGCGAGGCGTTCGTGTCTGAGATTCAGGCTGGACCGGCTGAGGATATCCCGGCGCCTGTTACTGACTAAATTTAACGCGGCGCTTGACACGAATTTTAACATCGTGTTAATCTGCTTCCGCGTGGTAACCGTGACCAACATCACGCTTTGAAAATCCAGCGATAGGAATTGCCTGTAACCTTGTTGTTTTAGTACCACGCTTCGTTGCCAATCGGGCGTTACGTTTTCTTCAAGGTGTCATGCGTAGGCGATTTCAGTTGACGGAAGTTTCGCGCTCCGTAAGTCTTAACCGGCTTGCGGAGCGTTTTCTATTTTATGTCCCTAAAAATCAACAAGTATATCGGTCACAGCGCCGATGAGTTAAACGAGATAGTTGACGATGACTTGCAACGTGAAGCCGGTCAGAGAATCAAGCATAAGGTCCGTAAGCTGTACGACCGGCGCGAGGTCAAACCAATGGCGAACAGACCTCACAGTGCCAGACCGAACGTGAAGGTAAACAAACCATGAAACAAGATGACAATATGGTAGCGCAGGAGTTTACGGCACGAGTCGTTGATTCTGACAGAACACGCGCTCAACTACTTAAACAGGTCAGGGCGAATCAACCGGCTCTTGCCGATGTGCCAGACGAGGACATATTCACGTTCACGGCTGAGATATCAAATAGCCAACTCGATTCGTACTTTACGAAAATGGCGGCGTCCTCGCTCAAGAATTATGCGGCTGATGCTAATGCCGGTATCGCCTTTTTGAATAGTCATCGACACGGCGAACTGCCAATCGGCTACTCGATAAATGCGACATACGAGGAAGGCGCAAGTGATGACGAGAATTTTCCTCGTGTCATGGCTGACTTTTACACGGTCCGCAATCTCAACATTACAGGTTTAGATACAAATCAGTTCATCAACTCGGTACAGTACGGCATCGTGCGTGACGTTTCGATCGGATTCTCACGAGGCGAATACGTCTGCTCAGTATGCGGTTGCGATATGTGGGATTGGGATTGTCCGCACATACCGGGAGTGATGTACGAAGTGATTGATAATCCCGAGGCTGACCCAGACGAGCAAACCACACGCGAGATTTTGTGTTTCGCTTGGATTGAGGACGCCCGATTATCAGAAGTATCGGCGGTGTTTGACGGCGCAACACCGAACGCGATGATTACCAAGGCGCGCCGTGAATTAGAAGCTGGCCGACTTAAACCGGCCACTCAGCGTTTTCTAGAGACGCAGTATCGGGTTAAGTTCAAAGAGCCAGCGATCCTGTCTGGCGATAGACAAACAAAGGAGAATGAAATGGGAGAAAAAGACGAGACGAAAGACAAGACTTTGTCTGGCGCGCCAGACAATTCCGAGATTTACGCCGAGATGCGTAGCTTTGCTCGCGACTTCGGCTTAAAGACGGTGCGTGTCGGTACGCAAAACGATGTCATGGAATTGCTGTCAGAGGCAAGGACTGAAATCACTCGTTTGCGTGGTCTTGAGAAAGACGCGGCAGACGGTGTCAAACTGCGCAAGGCGTTGGTTGACGATGCGGTGAAAGAAGGTGTCAGGGCGAACGGGGATGATTTTGACGAGGTCGCGCAAAGAGCAATGCTTGAGGCGATGCCGGTCGAATCAGTTCAATCGCTTCGGGCGTCTTGGAAAGGCATCGGTGACAAAACCTTTGCGGGTAAAGGTCGCACGTCACTCGATGAGGTAGAGAGTGATGACGATCCAGACGAAACCGAAGGCGAGGAAATCACCGAAGGTTTCGAGGCGGTAGAAGCTGGCGCGGGCGTGTAATCTCAACAGCGCGATTGCCAATTGAATTGAGGCTTTAGGACTTCACAGGAGTAAAAGTTATGGCATCACCAGAATATTACGAGGTACATGCTAGATACACGACCTTTCTCATTGACGGCACGTCAATTACTTACTTGGCTACGGCGCAGTTTGGCTCTAACCAAGTCGGCAAGGCGGTCGAGTTAGTGGCGGCAGGTACTGTCGGGTTATGTGCGACAGGTCACGAGGTTTTCGGCAAGCTGATTAAGGTCGAAGCCGATAACGTGGCGACTGTTCAAGACCGTGGTTATTGTGACCTCCCGTATGACGGTTCACCGACATACACGGCGGTTAACAATGCAATTGTAGGCGGCGCGGCGGCTGGCAATGTGACAGTAGCGGCGGCGGTGGCGGCAACGGCGGCTGTAAGACGTGCTCGGGCTATTAAAGCCGATAGCGTCGCTAACAGGCTTATCGCTGACTTAGGCTAAGCCGGTCGTTGATCTTCGGATTAAGGCAAATCAATTTGTTCACTTAAGGAGTTGAATATGGAATTAAAAGTAATTCGTAAGAAAAAGCCGTCACAGCGAGCAATGGCTATCGCGAAAGACTTGGTAAAGGTCATTCGCGGCGGCTTGACCAAAGAAGCTTACGATAACGGCATGAACGTATCCCGTTATCTGGAAGCGGCTGACCCAACGTCACAGCATCCAGTGGGTACGCGCTCAGACGCGTTCAACCGAGTGTTGGCGGCGTGTGGCATTCGTACATCGTCAAACCCAGAACTCGGCATCAGTGCATCGACGCTTGAGGACGTTGTCAATCATCCTGTTGCTAGACATCTGGCAATCGAGATTTTTAGTCGCGCCTATCGTCGCTCGATACACGGCGGTTCTCGTGTGACGGTAGCGTCTGGCGAAGGCGTACCCGGGACGATGATAAATCAATGGCAGTATCCCGGTACTCCTCGAGGCGTTCCACTACAGCCAGCAATCCCGTTGGCAGAACTCATCGGTCAAACAACCGGCATTAACAGCAATTACTACAAGCCGTTCTACATACAGGACGTGCAGAAGGCGACTGCTCGCGTGTCTGAGGCCGCAGAGATTCCAGCGGTTCGTATATCGACCACGGAACACAGCATCACGCTGACTAAATTCGGTCGCCGTCTTGACGTGACGTATGAGGCGTTGCGCCGTATCCCGATTGACCTGATGTCAATCTATGTACAGCGTATTGCTATCAAGGTCGAAACTGACAAGGTCGATACGGTCATGGGCATTATCGTCAACGGCGATGGTAACTCTGGCACATCGGCTACGTCTTACAACTTGACTGCGCTCGATCCCGCGACAACGGCAAACAACTTGACCGTTGCGGCATGGCTCGCGTTTAAGATGAAATTCTTAAATCCGTTCCAGATGACACACGTACTCGGTCAGTCGACATCGGTCCTCAAGCTTCTAATGCTTAATACCGGCTCGACAAACATTCCGCTCGTAATGATGGGCGGTATCCCGGGCAGTCAAATTATGTCGATGACTCCGATTAACCAAACGTTGGCAGGTGGCGAGCGGTACGGTTGGTTGGCGTCTGCGCCTGCGTCAAAACTCGTAGGCATCGACAGACGATTTGCGGTTGAGCGAGTGTTTGAAATCGGCGCCAACATTCAAGAGTCGGACCGTGATGTAAAACAGCAAATCAACTCGCTGATTCTGTCAGAGGTCGAAGGGTACGACATCATGGAAGGCGGTAACGCTAACCAGATTCTCAACCTCGCGGCTTAAGCTTAGACGGGTTTACATTATACGGGTATGTAAACCCATAGACTTGCGGTCGAAACGAGGTCAAACGGCCTCTAAACGTCAGCAATCGATACTACAAGGAGTAGGATATGGCAGATACAGTAGCAGTAAAAAGCAATCTGGGAAAAACCTCGGAAGGTGGTTACCCTGTCGCCTTACATGATAAGAGCGACGAGTACGTTGGCGAGGTCATTAAGACCGAGTCAGACGGGACAAAGGTCTTTGCCGATTCAGCGATTATGGACGGCGAAGTCTTTATCGCTGATGACAAGGTACACAACGTACCAAAGACCGGCGCGGTGATGAGAGCATTGGCAGACCAACGGCTTGTTGAAGCCGGTGCCGATGAGAAAGCAGGCGATACTTTCGAGCCGGGACTCGCTGACATTTCAAAACCGACTCTCAATCAAGGCGATACAGCGGCTGACATCGAGAAGCGTTATACTCGTGAACAGCTAAACGTACTGGCTGATGAGTACGGCATTGATGCGACTCAGCATCCGAATAAGACCGAACTTGCCGAAGCGATCTTTGAGGCAAGCACGGAGAAAAAATAAGCGAGGTAACAAATGGCGGCGTATACGTTTCCAGACGAAAAGTTTCCAGAGGTCCGAGCGGCTATCGGTACAGAAGTAGATGAGACTCTATTGCCTGACGAGGTCTTGGCAATGAACATCTACGAAGGCGAGGCTGAGCGTTGGATTATGAGTAATCTAACTGAGGAACAATGGACAGACCAAGCGTCATCAGCCGACTACGCCGCCACGCTTTACATTGCAGGTCTTGTCGCACCGACATTACGCCTGATATCAGAAGAAAAGTTACCAGCCGGTTTTCTTAAGTACGAGCCGCAAGACCTCGCGAAGCAATCGGCTCTGTTACTTCAAAATGCGAACGATGCAATCACAGCAATACAGGGCGATGATGCTACGACCGAGGATTTAGTCAATCCGAATTTCTTTGGTCTGGCTCATCGGCGTTGTCCGCCACGATGGTAATTGTCTGGCGCGCCAGACAAACAGTCACTAATGAACCTTTATGTCAGCAGGTCTTAAAAATAGTCAAATCGACAGATTTAGGAAACGCTTTCATCCTAATCAGCAAATCAAGTTGTACAAGCTTGCTGACGGCGGTCAAGGCCTTACACTTATCGCTCTTGTCGATTCACATTTTTACGTTGGGCGTAATACCGATACATCACAGGGAGCCGCCGAATGGCTACTGACCGTTGATGCTCAATATGCTCTTGATGTCAACACGAACGCGCCGCTCGATCCTACCGAGTTCGCCAAGGCTTGGGGATTCGATTTGCGTAGTCTGACAACGGGTAGCCGTCAACGTTACAAGCTATCGACCGAAGGCAATCCTATCGTTGACGAACAGCGATTCGTATTCGCTATACACGTGGCGTTTAATGATAAGAAACCGCAACTAGATTGATGATTGAGGTAGACGTTAAATTTCCAAAGATTGCAATCAACTATCCGCTCGTCAATACCGAAGCTGATAAGTTGGCGCTTAACATTCAAGAGGCGTTAGTCGGTTACACCAAAAATGCGTTAATGACGCTAGGTGCAATCGCCACTGGTCGGAACTACCGAGCAATTAGAGGCGAGTTCGTCACGTCACGCCGTCTCGCTTTGTTTGGTGTCGCGCAGACCGGCTTAGTGCAACGCCGTGTCGTTGGTGACGCCTCTTTGAAATTTATCATCTCGGGACGTAAAGCAGGTGCTAAGATGCCGGTCAGAATGGTCGGCACAGGACCACGAGGCGGTAAGATATTTGAGCCGTTGCCAGAGATGCTCAGATGGTTCACGTTTTTAGCAATACCGAAGTCGGCGTGGTTTCCGATCCTACGAGCAATCAAAGAGCGTGGCATTAAACCTCGTAACGTGCCAAAGCTTGCGCTCGGTATGGCTCAGCCGTCTATCAACCAGTTCACGCAACACGCGGCGGCTAACATCGCTCGCGGTATTGTCAAGGTGAGTTAATGCCACTATCGTTCATCGACATATCAGCCGATTCTCATTATTCGTTCGGTGACCTTTGTCAGACGCTTGCCGACTGTATCAAGTTCACGGTCGATAATGACGGCTCACGAGGCGTCCGCATTTTCCCATATTGGGTTTATGAGATTGACAGCTTAACGTTACTCGGCAGGCTGACCAATATCTTAAAGGTCGATAAGGTAGGCTCAGCCGAGAATAACCTCGTGCATTGCTGGACCATCGGGATAGCCGAAGCGCTCTTTATCAAAGGACCATCGGGCGTTCCTGATACCATCGGTAGCCGCAACGGGCAATGGTCTTGGCAGATTAAACTTGATGTCTGGGGATTCTTTGAAAATGATGGTAAGTCTGGAACTCAACGGGCGGCGTTAGACGAGGCTCGCTTAGTCTCAGCTTCCCTTTGGCGTAACGCTGATGTTATGGTAAGCAGTAATCAATACTTGCGTGAAATACGACCTTTAGAATTTAGCAATCTGTCACCTACTCCGTTTTCTGACGGGAGCAATGTAATCGTCGCATCGGGTTCGATGTTTGCGGTTATCTCAGAAGCACTTCAACACTAACAAAGGAGTTTAAGTTATGGCCGAATCTCTATTATCGCAAACAGTCATTGCCTATTCGACCGCACCAGAATCGACCTACGGTGTAAACCCTGTTACGGCGTCATTGTTTACGCCGATGGTTACGCGAGCCAGAGCATTTCCTGTACCGCAAACCGAGAAAACAGATGACCGTGGCGTTATCGGTCGAAAGACGGCGATGTATCCGACTTTTCAACGATCTGGTTTCGCTCAGCCTATCGGTTTCGAGTTTACCGATATGGCACAAGCGACAACGCTTGCACCGTTACTTCGCCGGTATATGGGCAAAGCCGGTACGACACCGACAACGGTCGAAGCCGCAATCGCGTTTAAGCACACGTTCAAAGAAGCCGATCCTGACGTTGACGGGTTACAGTTGCCGTCATCGTCTTGCGTTTACTCATTGAATGAGTACGACTATCTGTTAACGGGCGGTGTGGGTTCGACGTTACAGTTTACACAGCAGGGCGCGGCTGACCCGTCATACACAATGGCAATCGTCACGTCAGGCAATCGCAAGCGTATATCGGTCGATTATCCGTCATTTGGAGCAATGGCTCTACCGCCACAAGACGCTTATATGTACGGTCCGCAGTCTCAGATGACGTATACCGATGACCTCGCGGCAACTCAGAACTTGACTACACCGTCACACAAGCTTCGTAGCCAGACGTTCTCAGCGAACAACAATCTGAATACGGGCGATACACGAGCCGGTATGCCGCCAATCGATGCGACTACGCCGCAACGTGGTTGGTATCGTGACTTTTTGTACTTCGGTGACCGTGAGGTCAGCGCCGAGTGGACGATGGGCATGGACTCAACGTACAACATCAAAGACGCCGAAGAAAAGAACCTCGTGTATACCAACTGGAAGTGGACCATGCTCGGTGATTATGTCGGTGCGTCAGTCACGAACAAATACTCGGTCGCGGTCGTGATACCGAAGTTTAATTTGCGAACGCCGTCAGCCGGTGAATCGAACAACCTGTCAACGAAAACGTTTACGATATTCCCGTTAGTTCACGCCGCTTATTACGGTGTGTACAGCATCGAGGTCATCAACGGCGTCAGCATCGCTATCACTTAAGGGAGGATATAAAATCATGGCAGTAGAAAATGAATCAACGGGCGATTTCGAGCCGACAGCATCGCCAAGCAGTTCGTCAAGTTTGTCTGGCGCGCCAGACAAATCAATTACGCAGTCAACGCCGAGTCAACCAGCACCGAAAGAGTCTGAGGTTAAAGACACTGAGGCGGTAGGTGGAACGGCTGAGCCGCCACAATCGCCAACGCCGATTTGGGACGAGAACAACGTCCTTGTCGATGCTGAATTAGACGCCGCTTTTAAGGCTGAGTCTGAGGCGGTCTTAGGCGATCCCCCGACTCCCGAGCCGATTGACCTGAACGCGCCGTATGAGAATCAGCAGAAAGAAGGTCAGACGAAAGACCCGAACACATCGCCGCAACCAGAACACGGCTTACACACTATGCCGATACCTCCCGGCGATTACGGTACAGTTCCGCCAGATAGTAACACTGATGTTCCAGTCTAATTTCCGAGTCGCGGCCTGACGGATAAAAACAAGGCCGCTTTAACTATTTTAAGGAGTAACTTAAAACATGAACGCCGAAACTACTGACACACAAAACACTGACACACAAATTTCTCCCGCTACGTCAACGCCGTCTTGGGATTTAGACGGTGTTTCCTATCCCCTATTTCCGTTCGATGCACCTGTTACAGTGAGGTTGCCGAACGGTACAGTACACCGCTTTAAGATGTGGTCGCTCGCGGCTGAGAAGCGGAGAGAGGACTTGCTAAAGTCCATCGTGGTCACATCACCTGCCCAGATACACGGCGAGAATCCGCTAGATGTAAAGACCGATTTTACAAAGTCACTTCTCGCCTATTACGAGTTGATGATTGATGAATTTGGCGGCGTACAATTAGACGGCGTTGACCAGAACGGTACGTTCTTCAAAGCGCTCGATCTGGTTGACGGTAAGGTTAACCGCCAAGGTAAACCGGCTAGATATGTCGATATGCTTTCGCCTGCTATTCGTAAAGCGGCGGCGGCTCGTTTGTACTCGGGAAAAATCGAGGTCGAGAAACCAGAGGTTGAGGACGAAGGCGATGTGTCTGACCCGTTCGGCTCTGATGACGAGTTCGATATGCAGAAAGAGATTGCTAAGCAGGAACAGGCTCAGCAGGTCTATTCGCTGTCTCTTGAGCGAACGATTATCGTTCGTCAATCACTCGGCATTGAGCAGGTCGGCAACACTGGTCGCTTTACTGAGCCGACACACGTCATACGATACTTTGCGAACGATCCTGAGGCAGAGGACTTTTCACGTTGGGAGATGAAAGGTCAAAAGGGTTACGCGGTCGGTCTGAAAGGTGGCGGTCAACGTGCCGAAACGTATTACAACCTCGATACGGTCAGCAAGCTTTTTGACAAGCTGATTACCAAAATCGAAGGCGCATCGCTGTACGGTCAGGCTATCGATATACCGGCTATCAGTTCTGACCAGAGCGCCAACAAACAACGTGACGCCTTACTCGCTCTTGTACCGCTACAAATCAAAAAGAATGTGGTCGTACAAATCTTCCGTGAAGCGAACTCAATGGGAAACGTTTAGAGGCGTTTGAGGAATACCTACTCAAACGCACACGAGCGATCTACGAATTAAAGACGAGTGAGCGATGTCCCGGCGAGGACTTTTGTACATCAGATAAAATACAGGGCGAGTGTGCGAGGCGAGGCGTTACGTTAGAACAGCATTGTCACGGCGAAGCGAATGGTTGCAAGCTGTACTTTACTAAGAAAAATGTAACGCCTTTAGAGTTTCGAGGTTTCATTCAAGCTGTATCAATCTTGAGGATGCGTCGAGAAGGCAAACTCAATCTTTACGAATCACTGTATCCGCATTGGGCAATCATGGCTTATATGGTCGCCAACTCAGTCATGCAACAAGTTGAGCAAGAGCATCATGAAAATCAAGGCGAAGATAAAGAGAACAATCTAGCCTTAAAAGGTAAGGGCGACTCGGGAGCCTTTAGTGCGATTTTCGATTATATGCAGGAAAACAACTTGAAGCGTAAGTAAGAGCATTGTCTGGCGCGCCAGACAAAAAACAAAACACTATGGATGCCAATACCACAGCCGCGGTCGATATCTTAATTCGCACGTCAGCCGGAAATGTGTCTGCGGATTTCAATCGGGCGTTAGACCGAATGAAGTCAGACGCTACGAAGTGGGCGCGTGAGATGAAAGGTATCTTCGCGACTGTCGGTGGCGGTATGTTTGGCGGTGGCGGTACTGGTAAAAATGATCCTGCGATGCAAAAGGCGATGCAGGATATACAGCAGATGCAACGTCAGAGGTTTAAGATGGAAGCTGACCTATCTAAACAACTGGCGAAAGAGTCTGAGGTACAACGGGACAATCGAGTCTCGGCGTTTAAGGCGTCGATGAATCAGATTGAAAAGGAGTACGTGTCAGCCGGTCAGAAAGCGGCTGAGAAAGCAAAGTCTAGCAACGGTATATTCTCGGCTACGTTTTGGGGAACGCTCGCGGGTAACATCGCCGCTAACTTCATGGCGAAGCTTGCCCAGATACCGAGCATGATTGTTGACTTTGTTAAAGACTCATTCGACAAGGCGCTCAACCTCGATAGTCAAATCAAAGCGCTCGCTCAATTTGAAGGGAGTGTCGAGAAAGCTAACGACCGTGTTGCTAAGTTGATTGACGTTGCTAACAAGACGCCGGGACTCCGATTCGACTCGGCGGTACAAGGTCAACTTAGACTTGAGGCTGTCGGCTTCCAAGCCGATAAGGCAACATCATTACTTGAAGGACTCGCCAAGGTCCGAGTCTTGTCGAACACATCACAGCAAGACTTCGACATAATGATTACCGAACTCGCCAAGTTCTCGGCGGGCGGTGAAAAGGTCGGCATCATCTTTAGGGAACTGGCTAACCATATGCCAGCTTTGATCCAGTTGATGACGAAAGAGTTTGGTCATCTCAACGAGGAAACAGTTAAGAAAGCAGGCGGTCCTCAGCAGTTCTTAGAAAAGCTGATTGAGACAATGCAAAAAATCAATCCGCAATTTAACAGCGCAGGTCTGGCGGTTGAGAATGTGAGCGATGCTTGGGACCGGCTCAAGATTTCCGTTGGTCGTATCCTTGAGCAGAATCCCGATGTCATTGCGGCTATCGAGTCGGTCACTAACCTGCTTAATAAAAATACGACCGCGTTATCTAAGAACGAAAATCAGGCACACAAGACCGCCGATTCGTGGGTATCGTCTTTCGCCAAGATGACGGTGTCAACCGTCAACTTTATAGACATCGTTTCTCAGGAGTACACCAACTTCTCAGAGATGATTGGCAAGATGATGAACACTATTGTTCAGGGCGTTAACTTTGATGTCTTGGCAGTAATGAACGGTATCAATAAAATCGTTGACGGCGCTAATCTGGTGTTGACAGTAGCGGCACAAATACCGGGATCGCCAACGTTCGGTTCACAGTATCAGTTTCCGACTTTCAAAGGTGCGTCTGATACCGATGTGCAAGGTGCGTTGACCGGCGCGATGGACGCTCGTAGTCAGTGGTGGAAGTCGGTCTTTAAGCATAACGAAGGTTACGATAGGGCTAATCAGCGGTGGCAAGACTTTGCTACTAACCGTGCCGCTGTTACCAATCAGCCGCAAGGTGACAATCCGTTTCTAGGTCTAAAAAATCCGGGTAACACTGAGGACTTGGAAGGCGATGCGGCGAAGAAAGCTAAAAAGATTTTCGAGCCGAGTGGTGATGCTAAAACACTCATCGAAGCGGCGGCTCGTCTGGGAATCAAACCGCTTGACCTCGCAACAATCATCGCTTACGAAACTAAGGGTACTTTCTCGCCAACCATTAAAGGCGGTGCAGGCGATGCGTATACCGGCTTAGTGCAGTTCGGTCCTGAGGAGTACAGCAAGTATCACGTTGGTCAGAATCTCACGTTCTCAAGTCAGTTGATGAACTCGGTCGTGCCGTTTCTACAAGACCGATTCGGTCAGGTTGGCAAGCAGACAGCCGGTGCATCATTAGCAGACCTGTATCGCACGGTCTTAGGCGGTAACCCGAACGTACCCTTAACGGCTAAAGACCAGCACGGCACGATTGCTCAACACTTGTTGCGGATGACGGGTAATGCTCGTACTCAAGCGTTGACCAAGTTTTTCGGCGGTGCAGAGTCGAATATTAAAACGTCAATTGGCGGTATCGATATCAACGACTTCGCAGAGGAAGAACGTAAGCTTCGGGCTACGGCTCTCGTCAAGCGTATCGGTGATACCTATCGCTCAGACCTCACGGCTCAGCCTGCACAGCTTGGCACGAGCGTAGGTCTACGTCCTAACCTTGACCAGCAATACATCGCCCGTCTGAAAGACTCGCTCAATACTGAGGAGTTGATAACCGACACGATCCTGCAACAACGAAATGCCGATGAGGAAATCAGTACAATCGTTCAACACCAAATCGCCTTGCTAACTAAGGCTCAGACACAGAACGCGATTGACTTGGAAGTTGCCCGTAAGCGTAACACCGAGCAAGAGGCATACGTAAAACTGCAACAATCGTACACCGAGCAGGTCAACGAGCGTAAAGATATCGAGCGTGACCTGTCTGTCTTGGAACAGCAGAACTCCGATGCCGGTTTTGTGACCGAGCGTAGACGTAACGAGGCGGTCAGTGAGCGGTTCAATCTTGAGAAGCAAATCACGGCGTTACAAGACGAGTATTCGACCGTTGACGTTAATCAAGAGTTACGTATACAGGCCGCATTACTGAAAGATATCGTTGACCTCCGATACAAAGAGAGTGACGCAATCATTGCCCGAAACAAGGCGATACTAGACATACAAGAGCAAACTAAATATTCGGCGTCTCAAGCCGATACAAAGGTGCTTGAGTTCATGGCGTCACAAAAAGGTGTGACTGAGGCGATGGGCGATTTCAAGGTAGGATTGATCCAGTCGGGCTACGATGTCATTGACAAAGGTCTTGATAAGATTTTGCCGAAGATGGGACTGCTCACTAATGCCGTTCACGATTTACTGTCCTCGTTCATTAAGCTAATCGTCAACAAAGGCTTTCGAGCGTTATTCGGCTTAGACACGCCTGCCTTATCGTCTGGCGGTGCGAGGTCAGGTGGCGGCGGTGGCATCGGTAATATGTTCACCAACTTTCTATTCGGCGGTATGAACGGCTCTAACCTCGCGGGTTCGTCTGTATCGTCTGGCGGCGGTTCTCTCTTGTCATCAGCCGGTGCGGTCGTACCGTCATTGTCAGGCTTTGGCGGTGTCGGTATCGGCGGCGGCAATATCTTTGGCGGTCCGTCAACATCAGGTTACGGTGGCGGTGGCGGTCTTGGCGGTTTACTTGGTCTTGGCGGTGGTCTGAGCGGTATCGGCTCTAGTGATATCTCGCTAGGCGGTGCTCCGACATCAATCGGCGCAGGTCCGTTCAGTATCGGTATGGGCGGTATGCAGACGCTTGGCGGTGGCGCGCGTCAGTTGACCGGCATACGAGGTCTGTTATCGAGCAAAGCTTTTCAGACTCAGCTTGCCGGTGCGATGGTTGGCGGCTCGCTTGGTGTCGGTCTTGGCGGTCAGTCGATAGGCGGTCAGGTGCTTGGCGGTGTTGGCGGTGCGATAGGTGGAACGTTGTTGACCGGCTTGATTACATCAGGCTCGGTATCAGGTGCGACAACGGGCGGTATCTTTGGTTCGACAGCCGGTCTATTCGGTTTGTCAGGTGCGGCAACGTTTGGTATCGGTCTTGCGATTGCTGGCGGTCTGATGCTCGCGTCTTATCTGTTCGGTCGGTCTAAACGCCGAGCGCAGGAAAAGAAGCAGGTCAACCAATTGTCAGGCGATGCGATGACGCAGATACAGCAACTCATCGACCAAGTCAAGACGTACAAGATAGACGGTGCATCGGCGTTGCAACAAGGTACGGCAATCAGGGATCAATATTCGCAACAAGTCGCGGCGCTGAAAACAGGTCCGGGTAAACGTCTTGCTCAAGAGAAACTCGGTCAGATAAACGCATTGCTCGATACGTTGAAGCAAGAAGGTCAAAAGGCTGATATGGCTCAAGCGGCGGCTACGGCTCTTGACGAGAAAGTCGTGCCGACATTTGCGACAGGTGGCGTATCGATGTTTACGGGTATGACCTCGGGAGCGATGCCAATAGTTGTACATGGTAACGAGGCGGTCATTAATCAATCGCAGATAATGGCGCTTGGCGGCTACAGGCGATTGCGTGATGTCGGAGTCCCGGGCATCAATTTGTCTGGCGCGCCAGACAATTACAATTCAACCGTGCGTAGACCTACGGTGAACGGTGTGCCGACAGGTGGCGGTAACACGCCTAATATCACAGTCGTTGCGGTCTATGACGAGAACGCGGCTGATGACTTGATAGCAAAGGCATCGCCTCACGGTGTAGCAATGAAAGTACGTATGGGCGTACACAACGGCAACGATTCTGGTCTGATGGATACTATTACTCAGAAATTAGTGGACGGTTAATTATGTCAGTTCCTTTCTCTCGCCCAATGTCGGCGTACATCACGAATTACTTTGCGACGAAAGCGACGCTCAATAGCCGTGCGTACAACACCGAAATAGCGATGGTCGTGACGCTCAATAACGGAACGAAGCTGTATTGGGCAACTGACGCTATTACGGTCGATACGTTATCAGTGGGTACGTCCTCGGTCGCGATAACTCCGCTCGTCTTTACATCACGGATATCTGGTGCGCCTGAGATTCGGCACAGTCAAGGTAAGGTTATGGACGCCTCAGAAATTCGTGTCATCAATCTTGACTACATCGTCACTCAAGCGATACCCGATCCTGCGAGGCTATACGACAACGCCGACATCACGATTTATCTATGCTTCCCTAAACCGTCTGGCACATACGAAGGGATGACGTACTTTATCGGCAAGCTGTCTGACTTGTCAGGTGATGACTTAGAGGCAACCTTTGCCAATCAATCTGACATCGCTATCAAGACGGGTATGCTCGGCAAAGAAGTAACGCAACGGTGCGTTAACGATCTGGGCGATGCTTGGTGCAGTGTTAACAACCTTCCGATTAATGCGGTCTGTTCAAAGTTGCAAGATGACGCCGATGCCGGTTGTATTTTTTGGGGAGGCGTGTTCAACGGTGTCGGCTACATCAATCCGACTGGTTTGATTACTGGTTACTCGGGACCATTACCGCCAGACGGCGGTGGCGGTCCTTGGGATACGGGTACAGGTCGCGATTGCCCAGACTATGAAACGACTTGGTTCAGGTCTGATGACGGCGACATACACGCCAAGCAACTCAAGCGAGGCGATATCTTAATGAACCGAGAAACGCCGGTCATAGTTGAGGAAGTGTTAAAGGTCTGGGCAGAGTATCGGTATGAGGTACAGACCGGCATCGGCGTAGGTCTACGCAACTCGGCATCACATCATTTTCTGACCGGCTTAGACGATGAGAAAGGACGTGCGGCAAGTGAGATTAACTTTGCCAAGCATGACCTTGTCGCTCGGGTTCGCAATATCAGGCAACTTGTGAAAAGATATGACGAGGATGAGCATAAGAATTATCTATTCACGCCTATACGAGCCGGTTGGGTTTTACGGATACATACCACGTTTCCAAATATGTATGACTGCGGTATGGAAAAGGGTAAGTATCTTGAGAACCACAATACAAAAGCAATCGCTCAACAGGTCACGCAATATTAGTCCGTAGACGGCTCGATATAGACAAGCCTTGTCATAGGTCGAAAACCCGTCAAAAGACGGTCAGATGACCTCTAAACGCGAGCAATCGACACGTCAGACGGTTGGCAATCAGGCTCTTTTCACCTTAAAGCTTTGATATGTCTGGCGCGCCAGACAAAAAACCAGTATGCCGAGTAAATTTGTACTTCGTGACGAGAACACCGTTGATAATCCGTACATGGCGCGTCTGTACGGTAAAGGCATTACGCAAGGTCGAACTGTCGTTTACAACACTGGCGACAACGGCGGTCGAACCTCGATGCTCGTATTGCTCGCTCAGGGAGCGCGTGAACGAAGCGATCCTCTAGGTTGCTCAAAGATAATCAAAGTCCTGTACGCCGGTTTTGAGATACCCGAATTTCAAGACGGCGCTCGTAACTGGCAATTTCATCCCGGTACGATAACTAACCCGCCGGTCTATCAGGCGATACCGTCTGTCAATACATCGACTAATGACTGGAACATACCGGCTCATGGTATGGTCACTGGCGACTTCGTTGCGTTACATCAGCGAGGTACAGATGTCGTTATCCCTGCCTCCGTACCGGCGATTAAAACACACACGCAATACTTGGTTTGGAAAGTCGATAACGACCACATCAAAATCCTTAACCAAGTAACAGGCACACCGTTAATCACGAACGCCTTTGACATCACGACATCGGGAACTCATCTTGACCGGCTGTTCGTGTACAAAGCTAACAACGCTTATTATTTTGATCCCGTACAAGGCAGACCAACTTTCTTCGGCGGTGTGACCATCACCTTCTCAGGTATCGCGTATCTTGAGATTCTCTTGCCTGCCAACTTGTCGAACGGTACTGATGAGCCGACAAATCTGAAAGTCATCATGCAGGGCAAGAAGGTCTATGACATTCAGGTATCGGGCGAGACTATTGCTTTCAATACTGCCGTCATTCGTGACGATCCTAACAACTCCTTAGTGTCGGTTGACGGTTTAGTTAACGACCAAAAGACGCCGATAACTCGCTATCATAAATCGTTCGTTGACTGGCGCGACAGGTGTGACAGCTTCATCGACTGGCAGACCGACTTTCAACCAGTTGCGCCGATATCGTTTCCAACGGTCACTAACGCGACATACAATTCAGGTACAAACCGTATCACTAAGACCACGGCAACAAATGCTTGGGATGCGTGGGCGGTATCGTCGCAGTTCGTCGGTGTGAGCCGTGCGGCGTGTGAGTTGGTCTGGAACGGTACGACTTGTGCGATGCACTTTAACACGGCGAACGGTGGCGAGAGTACACCGACTAACCGTCAGGGCGTTAAGTTTGAAGCGAATCAACTTTGGTACACTGACGGCAATACACATACCGTCATCGCTCCTGTTGCTGTCGGTGACCGTGTCCGTATGGTCTATGAGGCCGGTCTATTCGTCGTGTATAAAAACGGCGTTGCCTTACCATCAGTCAGCATTAACCAGACTCAGAAATTTGCATCGTTCTACGTTGACTTTGTCATCTTTACCGCCTCAGCTTTCATTGACCAGATAGGCGTAGCCGCATCGGTCTTGCCGATATCGTGGGCGTGTCAGTTTTTCAGCGATGTCAACTGGACAACCGGCTCGGTCGCAACCACGTTCCCAAACATCAATTTATCAGGTAACGGCACGGCTCCCTTTGCCGGTGTTTCACCGTGGGGATGGTCTGCAATATTTACGGCGACAATCGTACCGTCATTCTCTGAGTTATACACGTTCAGTGCGCCTAACATCGATGACACGATAGAGGTCCGTATTAACGGCTCACTCATCTTGTCTGGCGCATATCCTGCGAGTCCGACAGGTACGATGAATCTGGTAGCCGGTACGTCATACGACATCGAGGTTAAGGTTCAACAATCGACATCGACAATTTCTAACCCGTACTTCATGCAACTCAAGTGGTCCTCGCCGTCACAAGGGTTACAGCTTGTACCTGCGGCGTCTGTACCGCCACGACCAGTCAAACGTTTTCAGGGCGGCTTTGTTGCTACTCAGCCAACACCTGCGGCTGATTTGTTTGAACTGGAACTCGGTATGAGTCCCGGTGTTGCGTATGCCGATGTTGACGGTCAGATACGTATCGTGACCTCGCCAGATAGGACGCCTTGCTTTACCTTTAACAACGATCCTACAGCCGGTCCCGTCAATGTCGCCAAGATGACGGTGAAGCGTCAGAACGCCCGATTGACCACGAACTTTTGGCGGTACGTCTACCGTGATGACGATGACGAGAACTTACAAAAGAAGTATGTGTTCATCGACCGTAAAGCGAGGCGCGCAGCGAACGGCGGTAAGCTGATTGACTTCGGTCAGATAATCCAATACGGCGTTATGCAACAAACGCAAATGGAACGTATTGGCGAAACGTTCGCCACTCTATCGGCTGACCTCGATATTGGGTGGACGGTGGAAGGGTTTCTTGACTCGCTTGCCGTATGTAAAGGTGCGTTTGTTAACGTCATCGATCCCGAGTCAGGGTATACAGCTTTAGCGCCTGCTTTGGCTCAAGTCACTGACGAGAAACTAAACGTTGGTGATGTCGAAACGAGGTCTTACGAATTAAGAATCGTCACGCCAGACTTCTACTCCGACACGGCTCACGGTGGCGTCATGCCTCCTAGTAACTCGGTCGCGGTGAATCAATATATGCCTCCCGGTGCGGCGCAGTCGATGACGCTTGTAGAAACGACTGAGCCGTTGCCTGATAACCGCTATGTGTCATCGATATCGGGCGATATCAATTTCATCTCAACGTTGCCTCAGTTTGTGCAACCGTGGCGAGGTCGCGTCTTTAGAAAGTTCCTGACAACGAAGCTGACTGACGTTATCAGTTACACGTTCTCAACGAATCTCTTTACGGTCGCCTCGCCGTCTTTGATCCCGTCAGGCTCAACGCCTTTATTGGTCGTTGCGGCACTCGATGGGAATGACGTACCGGGAGCAAGCTTTGAAACTCCGTATTACGTGGTCAACGTGTCAGGCTCAACGTTCAAGCTGTCAAAGACGATTGGCGGTGTGGCGACTACTGAGTTCACGGCGAACGCATCGACCGGCTTAGCCTTGTACGCATTTGCCGATTGGGTTGACACGCTGATTGATGTCTTTCCCGATGACAACGGTCATGGCACGTTTGAACTGATACCGGCTAACAAGTCGCTCGCTCTGATTAGAGTACAGACCTTCTCACAAGCCGGTTCAACAATCGCCTTTACTGCTCAACTGACTCGGCGGCTCAATGTGAGCGGTGTTGTGACGATACCGGCGCCTCCGACTGGTTTAGCTTACGTCTTTGACGGCGTTTCGATCCGTTGGGCATGGACACCTTCGACAACCTTTGGCATCAATCGATATCGCATTACTGACGGCGCAGGTAATTTTGTTAGTGACGTTCTTTCAAGTTCGCTTTGGACGGAAACCGCCCGAGGCGATACCGTGACTCGGCGTGTGTACGCAGTTAGTGACAATGGCGTTCTGTCTGCCACATACGCCGAGGCCACGTTCGTAAAACCCTTAAGCCTGAAATGGTCTGACCCGACGAACTGTCAAATCAATCTTGACAATTCGATTACGAAAACCGGCACGTCTGGTTTGAACTCTGCGGTCTGGCTATCACAGGCAATGTTGACTGACCTTAGTTCAATCAACTTTAGCGATTTGTCTGGCGCGCCAGACAAAATCATTGACCAGTATTTCGGCGTTGCTGAGAGTCAGACTTTAAGCGGCGGTGCTCCTCAGTTTGTTTTTGCCTTTCACCTTAAAGCTGACGGCACGGTTGATGTTATCAACAACCTGTCGGTTACAACTACGTCAGTCGGGACATACGTTGTCGGTGATACGTTCATCTTTAGGAACGCTCTGCTCGGAACGCCGTCTTGGGTATTCGCTTATAAGCGAGACATCAACGGAGTCGAAACACTTCTCGCTCTGGTTGATACGACTGGTACTGGCGGTAATAGACCGATGCCGTGGTATGCGGCTCTGGTCGTTACGACTCAAGGCGTCATCTCTAAAATTGATCTGCGTTGGTCAACCGAGACTATCCCAATCAAAGGGTTAGTGATGGACAGGGCGCAGAATCTTGTCAACGCAAGCTATAACAACGTAACGGGCATTGCCACGTCAACGGGCGGTAGCGGTGACGGCTCTAGCGGTCTATCGTTCCCTGATGCTTTACCGCCTCATACTGACGGCGGTTGGATATTTAACGCGACTGGCGAACTGGCTATCGGTCTAAACATTATCGACAGCAACCAGACGGCGGCTGATATCGATTACTCGTTAAAGATTCACTCGGCTAGTAACGCCCAAATCTTACATGGCACGACTGTAGTCTTTACGTTCTTTGCTACGTTACAGAATGCCAAGGTTTTCATCGGTCGTGAAGCTGGCAATGTTGTCGTTCGATTGACTGGTAGCAACGGTGTGGCTGACAGTTGGTCAGACGCGACACTTGCGGCGGCGTCACTGATTATCGATGCGTCATTTAGGCATGACATCGCGCCGGTCACGCTCAATATCCGTAGACACTTTCTCGCTAACGCCGCTATCGCTCCGTCATCGAGCATCGCGTTTACTGAGGTTGGCACGAAACAGGTTGCGACAATCGGCGGCTTTAACGATGCCTCAAACTTTCCAGCTTTCCTCGTTGTTAATCCTGTACTCGGTCAGACGTTAGCGACAGACCAGAACGGCGTATTCATCAACAAAAACATCGTACCGATTACCGCCGATCCTGTCTGGCTCGCTAAAGGTGATTTGCTCGTTGGGACGGGACCATCAGCGGCGGCTATTCAGTCGGTAGGTGCGAACGGCAGATTTATTGTTGCCGATAGTGCTCAGACTAAAGGTTTGAAGTGGACCGGCTCGGACTTTAATTATGACGGTACATCGTTGACGGCAGGTCTGGCTAAGACAGGCGACTTCGGTTCTGGTTTCGCTTACTGGCAACATACATCGGCGACTCAGTATGCGATTCTTTCAAACACTATCGGGACATATGTAAATGGCGTTAGCTCTGTTAATATCCGAGCGAACAATCTCGATATAATTCAGGTCGGCGCAGGCGGTTTCGTTGGTATCAATATTGCATCGAATCCTGCGGTTGCTTTATACCTTACGCCTCCGTCTGCCGGTATATACGGATTACTAATATCAGGACTGGCCTCACAGTCTGCGCCAATCATCGAGACGCGAGACAGTACAACCTTGACTCGCTTTCAAATTTTAGATAGTGGCTTGATGACGGTACGTGTTGGTGACGGTGCGGCAACCTCGCGAACATCGATAGCTATTCATAAACGAAATAGTTCTCAGCCTGAAAATTACATTGATTTCATTGAGGACAGTTTCGGTACTAACGTTGCTTCGATCGCCTCATACTATGAGCCGGTTGGCGCAGGTGACTTCGGTCTAAGGTTTTACACTACAGGAACGGTTGGCGGTGCCGGTCGTGGCGGTTTGAGTACAACACCAGCGCTCGCTCTATCGTCTGGCAACGGGGTAACGTTCGGCGGTCCTGTGGTTTCGTCGTTCGGTTTTCGTGTAGAGAATACGACCGCACCCGTCCTCGATGTTTTATGGAAGGGCGCATCTGGTAGTCAGGTTCTGCAAAAATATCGATGGGGAGTGTTCCCTATCGGCGGACCTGCGGCAAGCGGTGATGAGGAGCGAGTTGATTTTGAGGACGCGTTCGGTAATATCGGCGCTCGTCTTGCGATGTACTATGCCGTACCGGGACTTGGTTTTAAGATTTACACTTTTGCTAATACCGGCGGTCCTATACCTAATGCAACGCCAACCGCCGACTTTCAGCAAAACGGCAATGTGCTATTTCCTAAAATTGCACAGGTCGGCTCGGGCGGCATCTTAGATTCTCCGAATGCAAGTTCTGTGTTTTACGGTCAGGCGAGCGGCGGTAGCTATTCTGGGACTGCCAATGTTTCGATAGGTGTAGGTGCGGGAGCGGCTCTTACGTCAGGCGGTTCAAACACGCTCATAGGATACCAAGCCGGAAGTGCGATTACGACAGGAATTGTCAACGTGTGCATCGGTATTCAAGCAGGTTCCGCGATTACGACAGGACAGCAAAACGTTCTCATCGGGTATTTGTCAGGTGCGGCAATTACGGCCGGTAGCGGAGCCGTAGCAATCGGCATCGGAGCATTGCAAGCCCTAACAACCGGCTCGGGCAACGTGGCTATAGGCAACGCCGCTGGTGCTGTAAATTCGACTGGCGATTTCTGTGTGTACATAGGATACGTAGCCGGTCAATATGCACTTGGAACGGGCAACGTGGCTATCGGTTCACAGGCTTTATTCGGCGGTGTCGGAGGATGCACCGGCGTCAATAATACTGCGATAGGTCGAACGTCTTTATTAAGTAACACGACAGGGCAATATAATGTTGGTATTGGCCTTCAATCAGGTTATAGTTGTACGACTGGTCAACAGAACACGAACATAGGAACTTTTGCAGGACTGAGTAACGTTACTGGCGACTTAAACGTATTTATCGGTTACTCAGCCGGTTTCAATGAGACGGGTTCTAATAAGCTGTACATCTCTAACTCGTCAACCTCGACGCCGTTGATCCTTGGGGATTTTTCTGCTCTGACTTTATTCTTTACAGCGACAGATGTGCGACAGCGGTATGATGCGTCAAACTATGCCAAGGCTACGATTGACGCTAACGCCAATGTGACGTTCGATCTGGTCGCGGCATCTGGTACGCCGAAGTACACGTTTAGCAAATCGGTCATAGCGAGGATTGAGCCTCGTTGTCAGGTCGCGGCCTCATCTGCGACACCGACTGCAAATGCCGATACCGATGACGCTGTTATATTGACTGGAATGACGGCTGGTGCGACAATAGGAGCGCCTACGGGAACACCGACACAAGGGCAACAAATCTGGTACAGATTCAAAGATAACGGTACATCAAGGAGTATTGCGTACAATGCTATATTCAGGGCTATCGGCGTCACTCTCCCGACTGCTACAGTGGTTAGTAAAACCCTTTACATTCTTACTAAGTATAATTCGACGGATACTAAGTGGGACGTTATCGCCGTTGCGCAAGAGTAATATGTCGAACGTTGATAAGTTTCTAGTCACGAGTACGTGGACCTGTCCTGTCGGAGTCTCTCACGTCTTTGCCGAGTGTTACGGCGGTGGCGGTGCAGGTGGCGCAGGTAATGCCGGTGTAGAAGGCGGCGGTGGCGGTGCAGGCGGTTATGCGAAAAAGAATGTCGCGGTCACTCCCGGTACAACGTACACGGTCACTGTCGGTGCGGCAGGTGTCGGCGGTGCGACTGACGGCGGTAACGGTGGCGACTCGTGGTTCAGTACATCGGGTACGGTCAAAGGTGTTGGCGGTCATGGCGGTCAATGGCAAGTGACAGGTGCGGCAGGCGGTACAGGTGGAACGGGTAACATTGGCGACACGACCACGAACGGTGCAAACGGTACGAACGGCTCTGGCTCGGGCGGTGCAGGTGGCGTCGGTACGAACGGTATCGGTTCTGGCGGTAACGGCGCGGCTGGCTCAACGGGTAATAATGGTTCAGTCGGTCAGGTTGTTTTGACTTACGGCGAAGGCAAAATGTTTTTCTAATCTGTCTGGCGCGCCAGACAAAAATCAACGGAGGCTTATGGCACAATTCACTATCGCTCCTTACACGTTGCCGGGTTCGGTGACACCTGCGCAGATGCTTGACGCTCTTTGTAAAGAGTGGGGATATCAGGCGCAGGTTCTCGATCCTCAGACGGCGCAGTTAATCCCAAACCCACAAACCAAAGTAGACTTTGCTCATGCTTATCTCGGTAAGCAGTTCAAGGCGATTTATCTCAAACAAGCACAGAACGCGGCGGCTCAAGCGGCGGTCGCAACTGTAGTCGATCCGGGAGACTTAACGTAACTATGATTAAAATCAAACTGGCACAACTCGTAAATGCAATGCAGTCGAAGGCGCTTGACCGGCTAATGGAAATGGCGATGCCGATTAAGACAACATTTCGACTGAGGCAAATCACTAAACAGGTCAACGAAAAGTTGGCTGACTATCACAAGCTGCGCGATGAACTTTTTACGAAATACGGCGCGGTGGCGAATCAGGAATCAGGCATTTGGGAATTTGATAAGGCTAACGTTCCCGTCATCAACGAGGAGCATACGTCCTTAACGTCAACCGATATTGAACTGACCGGCGAGCCATTTAAGATGAGAGACTTTTTATCATCGGCGGCAATCTCGGTCAATGACCTGGATCTTCTCGCTTGGTTGATAATCGATGAAACAGAACCGGCGGTCGCACCGATACCAGAGCAATTAGATTTACCACGCGAGCCGGTCGAGCAGACAACTAAGGCGAGTGCTTAAAAACTGTCTGGCGCGCCAGACAAAAACGGGGAGAATTTTATGGAACTGACATACGACATTTTCAAAAAGATTGCGCCGTCAATCAGTGAGCAATTACGGCGTGAGCATCTCAAGTGGCTTAACGTTTACTTCTGGCGGTACGAGATAAATACCGAGTTGCGTATTGCTTGTTGGTTCGGTCATGCAATGGTCGAATGTCAGCGGTTCACGTCTGCTCGGGAGAATCTTAATTACTCGGCATCAAGACTGCGCGCGGTCTGGCCGAAGCGGTTTCCGACACTCGCGATTGCTAACCAGTACGCACACAATCCGAAGGCGTTGGCGAACTATGTTTACGGTTCACGTCTGGGTAATCAAAAGGGTACGGATGACGGTTGGATATTTCGAGGCGGTGGCGACTTTCAAACGACAGGGCGAAGCAACTACAAAGAGGAAGGTGACCATATCGGCGTTGACCTCGAAACTCATCCCGAGTTAATCGAAGTCCCTAGGTTCGCCGCTTGGTCTGCTTGCTACGAGTTTAAGATGCGGAGTTGTAATCAGCTTGCCGATAAGCGTGATATGAAAACGTCATGCGAGAGGATTAACGGCGGTCACAACGGACTCGCTGACCGCATCGCGTATTTCGATCAGGTCATGGCGTGGTTACCTGACGGCTTTAAGCTGAGCGAGCCTCAAGACTTTGCGGCGCTCTATAACAGTCCTACATCTGGTAAGGTAGTTGCGGCTAAAGCCTCAGACCTACCGCCACAAGAGGTCATTGACCTCGGGACACCGTCTTGGCACGAGCCTGACGAGTCTGAACCATCAGACAGTCCTCAGACCGCGCCAAATGAGGCAGGGGATACTAACACACCAGAACCGGCTAAAACACCGTCAAATGACCTACAATCGCCAGCAAATGAGCCTTTAGAGTCAGGTAAGCCAGAGCCACAGCCGGTCACGGTCGATAAAGAAGGTCCGTCAACCTTTACGAAATGGTTGACAGCTATCAAGGTCGCTGTCGGTACGCTCTTGACATCAGCCACGGCTTACTGCGGTGGCGAGGATATCAAAACTAAAATTGCAGATAAGGCGATTGAGAATGCGGATAGGTCCGTACTTCTCGATATGCTCCCAATCATTATTTACGTGTTACTCGGATGCGGTGCAGGCGTTTTTTTGATCTGGATTGCGTCTGTCTTTTATGACAGGTCAGCCGAACGCTCAAACAAACTCAACGCTCAAAAAATTGAAGCGGCGGCTAACCAAAGTAAGAATACAGTTGAGTTGGGAAAAGGTTAAATATGCCTTGGACGTGGTACAAGCGGACAATGGTCCGTGATACATACCTGATTGAGTTGCAGGATTCAATATTGTCGGCGACAGTCGGCTTATTGTTTCTCTTTAACTCACTCACGCAAAGCGGTCTTTACGAAAGGTATGAACAGATATATGCCAATATGTCTTTCTTGCCAATGTGGTTCTGGGGCTGTGCGTATTTAGCGCTCGGTCTACTTCACTTAGCCATATTGCAATTACGAAATGTACGTTGGTTACGCAAACAAGTTGCGTTGACCGATATCGGCGCTTGGGTTTTTCTGTCAACCTGTACGCTATCGAGCAGTATGTTTCGTATCAGCGGATACCTGTACTTAGTATTCGCGATGTTCGCATTTCAGTCTTTCGTGAGGATACAGACTTATGATAACTCCCTTACTCGAAACAATGCTAATATCAATCCTTAAAGCCGGTGCGCTCTGGTCGCTTGCCACGATCCTCGGGAGTGTGACCGGCACAACTATACTGTTCGCTAATGGCGATACGATTGAAACGCCGTGGTATGAATCGCCGGTATTTGCGGCGGCTCTTACTGCGGTTATCACTGTATTCGGAGCACGTCTTTATGACTCGTGGTCAAAGCGTAAAGAGAAACAGGCGTTGAGAGAAGGTGAACTTGATAAGAACCAAATCTCAATGGAAGAACTCACTCAAAAAGAGTGGTACAACTTGCTAGACCAAATCAAAAAACAACACGGTACAGAGGTCAAATATCTTACCCGTCTACACCTTGATAAGCGAGTCGAAAGTTTTCAGCTTCGCGAGGAAAAGCATAACGCCCTTAACGAGTGTGAGCGGCTTAACTCAATCATCTTCCAGATGCAATTATTGTTGACCAAGCACACGATTGATGCGCCCGAGTATACCCGTCATTCTTACGAGCAAATCATGGCAGGTATCGATGACAAGACTAACGCCTATCGGGAGATGCTCAATCGGGAATATCTGGAAACGAAAGATATGATGAAAACTTTAACATAAGCGAGGCTCACACATTATGGTATTGACGTTCAGTAAAACTCAGGTGTACGTTCTGGCGGCTATCGTTATGACTGTAGGCATCGGCATTATAGGTTCTGCGAGGATACCAGAATCTATGATTCCGATCCTCGGGTTCTGCGGTGTCATTACTGCGAATTTATTTACGCTTTTGAAAGTCGATAGTGCGGCGATTGAGACTGCTCAAAAGCTTGATGAGACTGTTACAACTACCGCATCGACTTTGAAAGACAGCGACGCTAACACTAATGGCAAACTTGATACGATTCACAAGCTAGTAAACTCCGACAGGGGAGCACAGCTAAACATCAGCGCGCTTGCCCTTCGTCGTGTTGCTGATATGTCGAAAGACCCAAAAGACGCAACGATTGCCGGTCTTGCCGAATCCGCTTACGCTGAGCACGTAAAACGTCAGGCAGAAGTCGATAAGGCTAATGGCGTAGCGATACCAGTGGCAACCGCATAAATTGTCTGGCGCGCCAGACAAAAGAGAGGACGTATGGCAATATCAATCTCAGAACTAACAGGCATGACCACGTACCGAGCCGGTTCAAACGCGCCGGTGTCGTACATCTCTCGGATACGCGGTGCGATCCCAAACCCTGTATACGTAGCCGTGGGCAATACAGGTCTTGTAACGTGGAATGACGGCGGGGCTGGCGGTACGTTCGTCCTGTCAGGTCTGAACAGTACAACGGCGTCCTATACGCCTAAAAACAAGACGCAGGCTGTCATCATTACGGCAACCGATACCGTACCAAATAGTGCGACGAAAAACCTGAGCGTGTTCGGTACGATGCCGTTACAACCACAAGTCGGCGTTGAGACTGAATGGGACATCGAGACTAAGACAAAGCTTGCTCGGGACCGCACACGATATTTTCGTGAGGACGGCGGTCTGGAAATCGGTTATGTATACGGTTGGGATAATCGTATGTTGATTGATAAAAACGAACTGATTCAGTTTTGGCTTGACCATCGGAAAGTCTTGCTGTTCTGGGCGGTCGATACCGAAGGTGCGTTACAGAATCAGGTGTGGTTTATCTCAAGTATCAAGGCGGTCTTTGCAGGTGCTAACCGTTGGAATATGGCGGCTGGTGTGCGAGGTCTTTACAATCCTATTATCAATGGTCTGACCGACTCGGGCGAACTCGTCACGTCAGGCGGTGAAGTCGTAATCGGTTAAGGAGAACAACATGGAATTAGAATCAAGTCAGGCTATCATCGATGTATTCAACTCGCTCGATCCCTTTACGCCGGGAGTATTACGTAAGACGGTATATCCTCGCGTCTTTCTACCGTCGAGCATTAACGGCGATAATGACCTGTATACGCCGGTCACTGGTCGTAAGGCTCTAGTGCGTGACTACATCGTCACGAATAATACAGGCGGCGGTATCACTCATTTCCCGAAGATAAAAATAGGCGGTACGTATTGGCAAATCGGTCAGAGCGTTACCGAAGGCGCCGCCGGTCTTGGTCATAACTACGGTCTGAACGCGATACATAATGCTCAGCCGATTCTTCTCAACGCAGGCGAGACATTTGCGGTTAATACGTCTGCGCTCGGTTTAACGATCTGGCTTAACGTGGTTGAGTTTGCCGATAGCGTTCCATTCTTCCGAGCCGACAAGCATGGCGGTTGGATTAACGGTGCTAACACGCTCTTTACCGTACCGGCAAACAAGACGCTTTGTATAGGGCAATTCACTACACTCGCGGTTGCTAACAATCCGCAAATAGGCATATGCGGCATCAACTACATGAACGGAACTGGCGGTTCGGTCAACCTATCAACAATCAATATCGTCCCGTTCGGCGGTAGTCCCGGTGCGTCTAATCAGTTCGCCGGTCCCGGCTCGATTCTTACAGGTCAGGGTTTTAGTAAGTTCTTTCACGGCAACATTGGTGAAGGCGATTTTATAAGTCTTACCGTTGACTCAACTAACGCTCAACAATTTGCACATTTCAATTACGTCTTAGCAGGAGAGTAGTATGTGGGCAACCATCTTGGCAGGTCTTAAGACTGCCGTCACTCATCGTATCACTTGGATTATCATTGGCTGTCTAGCCGGTCTTGCGCTCGTGGTCTGGCTCGTGATGTACGCCGAAAGCTGTCACGTTAAATCGCAACGCGAGAGAGCGAAAGAGGCGATTAACGCCAAGCTTGAAACGGTCGCCAATCGCGAGGCGGTGATTGCTAACTTACAGCAAAAGCAAATCGAAGATAAGGCGAACGTCAATGCGGCGATTCACGATTACGTCAACACTCAGCAAGCGACTAACGCACAGGTCGGCGTGACCGATCAAAAACTTGAGGAAGCGAATCAGGCGGTCGCTAATTTACAAAAGGCTCAGAACGCCAACCAGACGAACGTTAGCGTTCAAGACTTACAGGAGAAACTTAAAGGGTTATGAAACGGATAATTTTACTGACACTTTTATTCCTCGCTCTTTACGCATCAGGCGATGCTCAATGCGCTCCCGGCTCGCAATGTGTACCACAGGCAACGATTGATAAATGCGCTGATGTCGCGGACCGATACCGAGCGGCTCTTGATACGATTGCTAAATTGCAAGCTGTAGCCGATGCGATCCCGTTAGAACGTGCGACTTGGCAAGCTGAGCGTCAGGCGGTACAGAATATCATCGACCGCTACAAAGCGTTGATAGATACCGATGCCTCGATTCAAAAATCACAAGCCGAAGTGATACAGATGTTGAAAGACGTGGTAGCGATGCAGGGTAAACTTATCGGAGACTTAGAAGGCGCTCTTAATAAACCTAAGAGCGGCCTTCAAAAGTTCCTGACGGCGTTAAAAGAGATAGCACTTATTGCGGCGGGAATTGCACTAGGTCACGGCCTGTAAAACAGTCGCTACACTCGGCGCGTTGATACTGCCACTCGCTGTGAGCAACATAGACCTCGCTACATATCTTACAGCGTTGCGTATCGATGAAATCAACGTGAGTCTCACGAGCGACGAATTGGAAGATGCCATGACCGGCGATCTTCCTTTTTTTACGTAACGGGTTTGATAAGGCGTACTCGAAAATCGCTTCAACCGTTTCTTGATACGTCAGGTCTTGTAAGCGTCCGTCTTGTATGAGGTCGAATTGACACTTACCACATACCATCAGGTGACCAGTCATGCGGTTGCCGATGTAGCAATCAATCGCTGTATCGTGACAGACGAAACAAATGTGCCGATGATGTGCGTTCATCGGGCGAGGTCTTGGTTTCGGTCTGTCGTACTCCTCACGTAAAATCGTCAGTATGTCATCAGGTGGGCGCTCTGGGTTGAAAAGAGGCGAGGCCGAAGGAGCAAACGATACTTCGACCTCGCTGACACAGCACAAGCCTGCCGTGCTTGTCTGTGAAGGCTGTAAACAGAAATTCATTCTCGGCGGTGGTAGCAGTACAGCTTTAACCTCCTCGCGGCGGTCGCGGTTCTCCCGATATCTTAGTACGACCGCACGACCGATAAGCCAACTGATACCAAGCCAGAAGATGACCAGAAAAAATTCCTCAGTCATTCGACCTCCCGTTTTTGTACCTCGCTTTGAGCGCCTCGATGTCTAACGGCTTAAGCTGACTAACCAAGTCTTTAATCTCTTTCTCGGTTTCCTCAAGCACGATGGTCAGCGTTAAGAGTTGGTCACCTATCTCTTGGTTCTCGGCAGACTGAGGATAGATGTTGTCAACGTTACACTGAAACGATTTATGTTTCTCGTCATCGGTCACGCGGCAATACTGATATGTACCGGGATCAAGTGACGTGAGCATACCAGTCGATACGCCTTCTTTATAACCGCCAGTCATGTAAACGGGAACCGGCTCAAAGGCGTTAAGGCGATTCTGTTTGATTTTGTTTTTAAGCTTTTTGAGTGACGGCGATTCAAAGCCGTTCGATGATACGAATTGCTCGCTCGATTCGTGATAAGTGATGCGGCAGTCAAGATACGTTTCGATGAAAGTTGATGTGCTCATTTTATTTGCTCCTAGATTTTAGTTTTTGTCTGGCGCGCCAGACAATGCCAAAGCTGACGCGCCAGTCTGTCACCTACCCTTTACTCGTTTACCTCCCTTGCTCGTAACCTTCCCCTTGCTCGTTAATTCGTCTATCAAGTCATCAAAGACTGATGTAGTAATCGCCTCGCTCATACCGTCTAAGACCGCATCGCAGTCAGCTTGTTTCTTGGCGAGTAAATCTTGTATCGTTTCCTCAATCGTGTTCTCGGCTACGAGGTAATACGCCGTGACCTGTCGAGCCTGTAGCATACGATGTAGCCGGTCCTCAGCTTGCAAGTGTACAGCCGGAACCCAATCAAATTCGAGGAACGCTAAGTTTGCACAAACCTCCTGCAAACCATCAATTCCCGTACCGCCAGCTTTTAAGGATGCAATCATCAACTGACAATTTTCATCGACTTTGAATTTACTGTCAATGTTTATCTGTCGGTTGCGTAAACTGTCTTTGGCGACGATCCTCGCGGCTGTCGGGAAGTGTGCAATCAACTCGTCTTGGAACTTGATGTGGTTGACGAACACGACCAGTTTCTCACCTGCGTCGATGAAACTTTGAATCCACTCTTTCGCCTCGCTCATCTTACCTTCTACCGCCAATTGCTTGAGTGTCTCAATCAGCATTAACTTCTCGGCGGCTTTGGTCTTTTCCTCAACCGATGCCTTACGAGTCTCTATGCGGTCACGTTGCTCGCTCGGTGATAGATACTTGAGCGATTCGGTAAACGCCTTTTCCTCAACCGCACAGAGCGCAAGATAACCGGCTACGTCCTCGGCGGCTTTTTTGTACTCAGCTTTGTTCGTGATTTCAAAGGTGACCTGCGCTCGTTGCTTAACCGGCATATCAGATAAGACCTCAGTCTTAAGACGCCTGACGAAACATCGAGCGGTGAGCCGGTCGTGCAACTCATTAAGATTCGCTGCGCCCGTATAATCCCAAATCTCTTTTTGAAAGGCGTGTCTGCCTTTAGGTTTGATCCATACCTTTCGCTTATAGAGTTGGCAATATCGCTTAGCGAAAGCGAACCAACCGCCGAAGTCATCGAGCCGCTTGATGATATCTAACGGGACTATTAACTCGCTCGGTCGTGACAGCATCGCGGTCCCAGATAATCCGATTAGAGTTGTGACCGGCTTCGCCACGGTCTTTGCGGCTTGTGTACGTTGAGCCTTGCCAGACTTTAGATAATGAATCTCGTCAAACACAATCGCCTCGGCGTCAAAGTCAATCAACTCGATGACTCGCTTTTTGAGATTGTCGTAATTGATGATTATGACGTTGGCATTGCTCGATCCCTTTTTAGCGTCCCAAATCGAGGTCACCCAAAGAGGATTCGCCCGTTTGATTTCTCGATACCAATTAAGCTTCACGGCGGCAGGACACATGACGATAAACCGGCTCAGCCCGAGCGAGTAACAGATTGCCAAGGCTTGTAACGTTTTACCGAGTCCCATCTGGTCGCCGTTGATAAAGTTCTGAGCCTCTAAACCGTACCGTACTCCTTCAAGCTGAAAGCGAAACAGGTCAACGCCAAAGCCGGTCAGACCTAGAGCGTCAGGCTGTAGGTCTATCGAGTCATCGTCAATGCCAATATCTGAGTCGAACACCGTGTTAATCATCGTCTTTATTACCCGTTTGCTGGCGATTAGAGGCGATTTGACCACGTTTTACCCGCCATAGATGGTAATGCGTAGTCTTGAGATTCGGAGCGGTCAGAGCGCAGATATAACAGTTCTCGTCTAACCAGTGCCAACGACCGCAACAACCTCGTTTAAGACCTGCGTCTTTGAGAAACCCGTCAAGGTCGATCCGCTCAAACTCGGGAAGCTTGTAACGTTTTACAATCGCCTTATCTGATATGTCGGTGTCAACTATCTCTGAGCAGATAACCGGCCAATCAGGAACAACCGTAAAAGACTGAGTTTTCTTTTTCATCGATAACCTGTAGTCGCCAGTAAAAGTCTGCGGTGTGAACGACCTGACCGATTGTATTTAGGTCGCCTCGTTTGTAAACGTCATGCCAGTCTTGGAAGTCCTCGTTCAAATCCTCAACGAGTGCCTTGAGTATGGCGAACGCATTGTCCGCCTCGCGTACCGTCTGCCAATCGGGACTGTCTTGTGGTATCCCCTGATTACCATCGGGACGTAAGATTTGCAATTTGAATAAGAGCGCCATTACACGACCTCCTTGATGTAGCGCCGAAGCTGATTGTCAGTCAACCATTTTTCCATTGCCGTCATCATGAGGTTACGTTGCAGAAAATCCATCATGTGCATTATCCCGGCTTTCATATCTAACCAAAGCTGTAATTGCTCAGCCGGTATATGACGTTCGGCGGTGGCGGTACGATTGTCTAAGGTGAGCACGATTGACACGACAACGCCGCCATGCCAATCGCCGTGTCTGATTTTGAAAAACGCGCAGGTTGGTAAAAACATTATCGCCTCCAGTTCTGATAGATACGGCTATCAGTCGCGTCGAACGCCTCTTGTCGCGGTGTATCGACCGTGACAACTCGCGAGGCATCGTAGCCGGTCCATCGAAAGCCTAAGTCATCGAGCCAGTCTTTTGCCTCTTGCTCGGTGTTGTACTCTTTGCCGTTGGCTGACCAAACGTCCTCGCCTTTACCTGTAACTTCCGCTCTGTATTTCATGGTTAATCTCCTAGTTAAAAATTTGTCTGGCGCGCCAGACAGAAGCCTTAGAGCCGACACGCCAGACGGTTTATGCTTGATTAGACTTGAGCGCCTTTCTCAAGCACGGCATCGAGGAGCGACGAGTTGTCGAGCGTTCGTTCCTCAACATTAATTTCCTTGCCGTGTAAGTCGATGTACGTGACTGTACGAGTCGTTGCACCGACTGTCTTTTCGAGGATCAAATCGAGTGCCGACATTTTGAATTTCGCACCGTCACCAAACATTGCGGACTCGGCACGTATCTGCTTGTCGGTTCGACCGATACGATTTTCCGTCACCTTGACAGGCGCTTCGTGGTCAACGTAGTTCGTGACAGCGTTGAACAGGTTGTACGCCGTTCCCTTTGTCTCGGGAAACATATTGCCATCGTTGTCGGTGAACAGGTCTAACACGTTGAGTTGCTTTTTCTCACGGTTGTTCTGCTGACGGCTTGTCTCGTCTTTGACCGGCGGGAACAACTCATCAAGCACTGAACCGAGCATCTCTTTACTCAACGACCGATGTGACAACACGTTTAGCTTTTCCTCTAACAGCTTCACGTCCTGAGTGACGCCCGTAAACAAGTCAGCGGCGTCAATCATGCGCTGAGTCATATCGCCTCGATGGTAGAATTTGACGGCTGTCCCGGCTTGACCGTATGCCCGTTCGTAGGTGTTAGCGCAGACAACACGTATCGAGGTTATAAAGCACTGAGCCGCGCGTTGACCTGTGCGGTCCTCGGTGAAGCATAGGTAGTTCTCAAAGCGGTCGCCGGTCGCACCGATTTCAAACGACACGCCAAGGTTAACCAATGCCCAGACCTGCTTGCCGTTGTTGAGTATCCCGGCTGACTCGTAATGAGCCTTACCTTCGCCTTCGACCAGAGCATCGAGGTAGCTAAAGATGAACCGATTTTGTATGACCTGAAAACCTTCGGTTGTGTTGACGATGTGTGCGGCTAGAGGATCGTGATAAAAGATGTCATCACGAAAGAGCGCCCAAGCCGGAATATCGATACCATTTATTTGAAGCTGTCGCTTTGATATCAGATGGTCCATACCGGCCTCGATAATAGTCTGCTCGGCGGTCTGCGCCTCTTGCACGACATTACCTAAATGATGCCAAGCACCTTTGCGAATCATCGCATCGAACTTGCCTGTCACAGAATTTCTAATCAATCCGTGTCCCATAGTGTTTTGCTCCTATAAAAAGATTGGCGCGCATTTTTGTCTGGCGCGCCAGACAGACCTATTTGATTTCCAAGTGTGTACCGCGAGGCTCAAGATAACCGACACCTGATAGACGAGCCTCTAAATCGGCAATCGTTTTTTCAAGTTCCTTTTCTTGGTCCCCATTAATCGGATGCCCTGTCAAGGCGTTATCGCCTCGCATTTGTACAAGACGCGCTCGACTCGTTTCGACTCGCTCAAGGTCTTGACGTACCGCCTCAACATCAAGCACGTATATCTGTTTGATGTAAATCGCCGGTACGTGTTCCTCAAGATGTGTTTGGTCATTGGTACGAGGATCAAGCACGAGAGCGCGTGTGCCGCCGTTACCCTTGACGAGCAACTTGAACATCGGCGTTTCGTATGACTTGATACTTGGCGAACGAACGTGCTCAAAGTAATACTTGAGCCGGTCTTTCAAAAGTTTGACAAGAGCCTTTCGCCGGTCGGCTAAAGCTTTGACGCGTTTCTGCTCGGACTCAGCGGCGTTCCCGAGTGTTTCGTTGTTACGGATGACATAGCAGTATTGCTCTATCTTTTCCGTTTCCTCAATCGACAGGTCGCTAAGCCACTGGTCAACCTTGTCGTTTAAGTCCTCATCGGTGACATCGCCGAAAGTCTCATAGAGATACTCGTGTAGACCTTCGATGTCCTCACCGATTTTGAATAGTGACCGGCGAGCCGGTTCTGGTGCTGGTTTCTTAGTTGCCATGTTTTACTCCTAGTTGTCGCAGGTCTATGTCTGGCTGACTATAGATGTTGTCCGCCAGTTCATTTAATCGGTCTAAGTTGATAGCGCCGACCGCCGAGTTAAACGTTACGACTTGGTCAGGCGTGAACTTCATCAAGTCTAAAAGACACATTGCCTCAAAACGTCTGAGTGCCTTTATCGTATCGAGTAAGCCACGTATGTTAAGGTCAGCCGGTTTGGGCGTCTCAGTCATCACGACCTCTCTAGCCATTACGACCTCCCCTGCGCCTGAGACATTTTCTCGGTGCGTTTGACGTACACCGCAAATTCCTCGGTCGTTAAAAATGTGACCTGAGTATTCAGGTTCGCATCGGCGCGCGTCTTTGCCATATCGGCATCGAGGCTACGTTTGAAAGCACGTATCGCTCGGTCAAGTCGGATAGACGATGCGTCTGTTAATTTAACGCGGTCAGCGTTGATATCATGTGCCATTAGTTTGCTCCTTGTGTTTTGGTTTTGAGATACGCTTCCATAAAGGTATTTTGATCCGCTCGGTGCGGTCGTATGACTGGCGCAGGAAGCATCACGTCAGTTATTTCAAATTTTGTTGGTTGGTTTAGAAAACAAATCAGGTCACAGAACCCGGACTGATTTTCAGTCGGCAACTGTGACCTGCAAGTTAGACAATGTTTCATGGTTGTTTGCTCCTAGTAGGCTTAAGAAAGCCGTATCGACATTGTACCGCGGAACTAAGCGAGAAGTCAATGTGCGTTTATTGTCGTGACCGTGACAATAAAAACAGATGATAACTGGTTAATCGTCATAGAAGTCGAAAAAATACCTCGCCACGACCGGCTGTCGTTTGACCTTACCGCCACGTATTCGTTTTTCGATCTTACGTTGCTCTCTCGCCTCAACCGATAATTTCAAGCTGTCATCAACGCCCATAAACTCACACTGTACGGACCGTATTTGCCAACACGAGTCCTTAGCGATAACGCCAGCGTCAACGAAGCCGTCAACGATAGGTTTGATACAAGGGTTAAAGACATCATAGTCAGCGAATGTCGGTCGCCAGATACGTAAGACGATTCGACAATGTGTAAAGATGTACGGATTGATCCGAACGTGCGTGACCTCCTTTAATCGCCCGCTCTTTTGTGTCTCAAATTCTTGCCAACGGAATATGCCAAACGATTGTTGCTGAGCGGCTCGTATGGCGTGTTCCTCGCCAAGCTTACGCCACTTAGCGAGAAAGCTTGCTGACATACCAAAGTGCTTAACAATCGCAAGGTAGTCGTTCCAAGACGGTAAGGTACGAAATTCGATTCTAAACTTTGGTCTTGGTACGCTTGCGAGTTGTTCGCTTAGTTCCAGTGTCAGTCGGTTTCTTTTGTTCTCGGGATTGTTGAGCGTTATCATGGTCCTCCTTTTTGTCTGGCGCGCCAGACAAATTTTGTAAATAGATTGTCTCTCCGTACTTTTTAACGTTGGCACTTTTGACCTGCTTAAACAGCTTCGGATACAGGCGGTGCGCCTTCATGTAATCGTGACCGTGAACGTGCAATATCTGTTCGCCGGTTACGGTCTGGTTCAGGTACGTAAAGAAAATGTTGTGCTCGATTAGTTTGGCGAGCACCGCCAAAAGGTCAGGGCTATTCATCGTCATCCTCATCGCGCTCGTAGAAGTTACGGACTGGCGGTAACGGTGTCGTTGACCTGACCGGCTCTAACTCCTCGGCGCCTTCTTCAAAGGTTTGCAAATTTTTGTCGTAGTCTAACGGGACTTGCCAGTTGCGTTCGCCGTCACGTTGCTTAGCGCAGAATAGATTGAGTCTCATCTTGTTAGCAATCAACTCTGGTTGCTCGTGATGTAGTTTGCCGCGAGGATCGTACGGAAAGAGCAATACGTCAGCCGCTTGCTCGATGACGCCCGATTCTCTCAGCCAGTTCATTTGTGGTATGCCGTAAGACCTGTCCGCTTCTCGTGAGAACTGAGCCGCGCCGAGTCCCGCGATATTGTTTCGTATCAAGCACTCTTTTATCTCGGTCACGATTGTTCCAACCTCAGTATCACGAGTCCCGTTCTTACTCACCTGTAGCGCCTTAAAGAGTGTCAGGTAATCAAAGACAAGACACTTGACGCCTTTCACCTGTACGTAATACTCAAGTATCGCAATCAGCTTGTAGATATCATTCGTGCGGTCAAAGTACATCGGCAACTCCTCGAGAGAGTGTAGCGCGACTTTTAATCGCTCGGCTTCTTTCGGCAACTTTTGCAAGGTATCCGGGTTAATCGATTTGTTGGCGATACCAGTCATAGCCGGGAGCATACGCATCACGATTTTCGACTTAAGCATCTCAAGGCTGACAAAGAGTGTTGGGATACCAAGTCTGACGATATGTAACGCGATTTGAATCAAGAGCGCGGTCTTGCCGGTCGATGGTCGTGCGGCGATTATCGCCAACTCACCAAGCGCCAGACCTCGATACTTAAGCTTTCGATCCAGACCGGCGATGCCGGTATGTAATGACGAGGCAGACGTGTTACCAAGTTGCCATTGCTCAAAGGTGTCGATGACATCAGCGGTCACGGTCTTTATTGACTGAGTTGATATCTTGGAATGTGTCGCCTGTAACGCGACGATGGTCGAATGAAGTCTGGCGAGGATAGTGTCAGGCGATTCCTCTTGAGAAAGGACTGCGCCGGTCGTTGAGTTATTCAAGTCAATCAGCTTACGTGAAAGAGCGTGGTCACGAACTATCTTGATGTACTCGTTGACGTTTGAAAAGTGAGGCAGACCGTAAGTGAAGTTCGATATATGAGTGACGCCGCCTATCGACCTGACATCACCTTCTTTGTTGAGTTCCTCGCCTATCAGGATTGCGTCAATCGGTTTGGCGTGTCGTAAGAGAGTAAGCATTGCACCTGCTACTCTGCGGTGTATCGGTGAGTAAAAATCTTCTGGCTGTAACTCGGCAAAGATACCGTTCGCCAGTAGGTTGTCAAGTAGGATCGCACCGAGTAGAACGCGCTCGGCATCTTCGTTTGATGGTAACGGTCGCTCAAGATAATGCTCGCGCCGTGGTTCAACTTTCTTAGTTGGCATTTGCTCTGAGTTCTCCTAGTAGTGATTGCAATAATCTATCGTGGTCAGTCGTGACCATGCCGAGTTCACCTTCTAAGGTCGATTGAGCCTCAGTCATGGCAACGTCAGGTTGTAGCAGGTCCGCGTCATAGATTGCGGACAATGTAATTATCGCGTCATTGAAATCGTCGCCTCGGATAATGACACGAGCGGCAGTTCTACCAAATGTTTTCGAGTAGTCGCCGTTGCTCTTGGCGGCGTCCTCGTCAACGGTTTTGTACTCGGGATCAAGTTTAGCTTCGACAGTAGCGCGGGATAGACCGGCTTCGTAACCGAGTCGCATATACTGCTCAACGTGGTCACGGTCACGAAAGATTAAATCAAGCCGGTCATAGATTTTCTTCTTTTCGTTTTTACCCTGATGCCAGTCAGACGTGAGATTGCCTTCAATGGCTAGACATAGTTCCCATGGCTTAGAGTGTGTCAATGCTCGGGTAATCGCATCGATACGTTTAGGCGTTAAGACCTCCTTAACGTCCTTACGACCTCGTTTGCGGTTGTACTCTTTACGGCACAAGGTACGGTAATCAAAGACGGTCTGCACGTCTTGGTCAATCTCGGTATCGGGTTTAGAAACGGGAGCGAGTGACGGTGTACGTACAAGACGCTTGCCGGTCCTATACGCATAGTCTTTCAACCAGTCGTTGATGCAACTGGTCATCAGTAAGAACCATTTGGTTCGCCCGGTCTTGTGCAAGATGACAAGACGCTCTGGGACTTCGGTCGTGATAAATCCGATTGACTCTAGCAAGGTGATAGCTTTGCGTATCGAGTCTTTCTTTGAAATCATCAGACCGCGCTCAAGTTGTTCGTCGGTGTGATACTGCCAACCATTAAGTTCTAAGATAGGTTTTTCGCCAACGTGTTTGAGCATACCGTTGAACTCGGCAAGATACTCAATTCGTTGAATGTGATAGTTGTGCCAATACTCCAAAAACGATACTAAAGCGGCGGCAGTTGAGTTGTTGTTACAGGCCGCAAGTATCGACTCATGTACACGAATAAACCTATCCTGTTGCGGGTACGCAATCAGGCTCGTTTGCATTTATTTTCCTCTCAAGTAACAGGGTTGAGCGAGCGCTCAAAGGGTTTTATGATTATAAGATTTTGTACTTGATTCGGCAAGCCGTATGCTATATGCTTATATACGGTTAGACCATTCAGATATCTGTCCTCAGGTTGTGAATTGTGTTTGACTCCTAGTAGGCCGAGTTGCTCGCTCGGCCTTTTCTTTTGTCTGGCGCGCCAGACAATTTAGAACCCGAACTCGGGATCGTAAGTCGATGTATCTTTCTTACGCCCGGTCTTGCCTCGATGATAATTGTGCTCAGCTAAATGCTTGAGCCGTGCGTCCTCGCCTCGTATCAATTCCAAGTTATCAATCTCTCGGTTAAACGGGTTCTCGTCTTTATGATGAATGATGTCCTCGGGCGTCAACTCAATCTCGGGATGAGCCTGTGCGTAGATGTGTCGATGCAGATAGACACGCTTGCCGTTGACGTAGATTTTCGGGTACGGGTTTTTCGATCCTGCTCGCTTAGCCTCAAGGTAACAGTCACGACCACAGTAGCGGCGATTGCTATTGCCAGTAACCGTTGCCACTTTGTACTGATTGCCACAGTGTTCACAGTTTGAGAAATCGGGACGGGTTCTCGGTCTACCGCCTTTAGCTTTATTGGTCATAAGGATTCGTCTTAATAGAGCCTTTGTAAGTCTCATAACGTACCGATTACGAGCGATTAGACGCGCTCTGACGGGTTTTTATTGTCAACGCATAGTCTGGTAAGGGTATACAAAAAAGGCTGAGCCACGGTTGACTCAGCCTTAAGTATCGAAATGACCTAATTAACTAGCCGGTGCAGACACCGGAGCCGGTTTGGCATCGGTCTTACCATCGGTCTTAGCCGGTTTCTCAGGCTTGGCCGACTTAAGAGCGTCAGCCTTTTTGTTATCGGTGAATGTCAGACCTTCGGGCGTAGCCGAGAAGTGACAACCGCATGATAACTCGATGTACTGGTCAGTATGGTCGGCGGCATCTTGTCTACCATGTACCGAGCAAGCCAGTGTCAGACGAGGCGTTACACCGTCAGGTATCGAGAAGTCCGTGACGGTCGCTTGGTTAAGAGCGGCGTCAAGTGTCGCAGACCGTTTGGCAACGGCTGACTGAGCCGATACGTTGTTACGCTCAGCTTCGATCCTCTCAGCGAGTAACGTGTTAAGTCGGTTACGCCGTTCGACCGACTGCTCGGCAATCTGTTCACCGATAGCGGCTTTGGCGAGGTTGAGCGGTACAGCCTTACCATCGACTTCGACCGTGCCGGTCTTGGCGATATCCTTGACCACGTTAAAGACCGAGTCGATGTGAGCAGGTGAGAGAATCGGCTTATCGTTTTTGTCTTTGGGTGCGGTCGATGTCGCCAACTCGAAAACGTTACGAGCTAGTTGACGTTCGATAGCTTTTTGCTCGGGGTCAGTTTTCAGACCGGCATCGGCAATCATACCGTCAACACCTTGAGCGATAGCTTCGGCGGCTCGGATACTCGGCATTGCGTTGAGCGCAAACTTTTGGTCCTCACCTGCGATAGCTTGGAAGGTACGAGCGGCGGTCATTACCGAGTAAGCCTGCGGTCGTGACAACTCAAACTGCTCGGCAACATACGCCTCGAAAGTCTTGTGCGTCGAGCGATACAGCTTGTGTTGATTGATGATGGTCAACGCGGCGCCGATTTCCATCGCGGCTGAGTTGAACTTGCCAAGGTTGTCACGAACGGTCTTTTCGAGTTTCTTACGTTCGACCTCCTCCTCGGCTGACAGGTTTGTCTTGAGCGCCAACGCTTGGTCATCT
>Ga0105248_10000196_pt1 | contig 70155 bp, 57 predicted proteins | sample KBSS34metaG_FD_81524 | JGI IMG/M metagenome (GOLD analysis project Ga0105248, IMG submission 81524) | Switchgrass rhizosphere microbial communities from Kellogg Biological Station, Michigan, USA - KBS S3-4 metaG | ecosystem: Host-associated > Plants > Roots > Rhizosphere > Soil | place... | reverse complement strand
GTCAATCCCGCCGCGACGACGACCACGGAACGGGTGCGCGACGTCCTCGTCACGGCCCTGTCCGCCGACGTCTCCATCGAAACCGTCGTCACCAAGGGGCGCGGACACGCCGCCGAGCTCGGCCAGCGTGCCTCGGAGATCGGCGTCGACGTGGTCATCGCACTCGGCGGCGACGGCACCGTCAACGAGGTCGTCAACGGCCTGCTGCGCGACGGCCCACGCCCCGACTCCCCCGCGCTGGCCGTCGTCCCCGGCGGCAGCACCAACGTCTTCGCCCGAGCGCTCGGATACTCCGCGTCACCCGTCGAGGCGACCGGGGAGCTGCTCGCAAACCTGCGCGACGGCCACAGCCGGCTGGTCGGCCTCGGCCACGCCCGATGGGACGGCGAGGCGCGCTGGTTCACTTTCTGCGCGGGCATGGGACTCGACGCCGAGGTCGTCGGCCGGGTCGAGGGCAAACGTTCCGGCGGTCGGCCAAACAGCGCCGGGCTGTTCCTGCGCAGCGGGCTGGCCCGATACAGCCGCGGAGTCGGCCACGCTCGGCCACGCATCAAGCTCGACCTGGAGGCCTCGCCCGGCGCCACCGAGCACACCGCGGGCGCCGACGAGGCCATCGCCGAGGCGTCGGACCACCAGCAAGACGTCGAGGTCGTCGTCGTCTGCAACACCGTGCCGTGGACCTACCTCGGTAGCACGCCCGTCAACGCCTGCCCCGACGCGTCGTTCGACACCGGCCTGGACCTGCTGGCCATGCGCACGGTCCGCCTGCCCAGCCTGCTGCGCACCACCCGCCAGATGCTCATCGGCGACCGCGGCCCCCACAGCCGCAACGTCTTCGTGAAACACGACATGGCCCGGATCCGGCTGACCGCCGCGCCCCTCGCACCGTTCCAGATGGACGGCGAATACCTCGGCGAACATCCCGAAGTCGAGCTGACCGCCCACCCCCACGCCCTGCGCGTGGTAGCCGCCGTCTGACAGTGGTTTCGCCTCGGGCGGGCTGGCCGAGGCGGGGGTCAGGGGCTGCTGGGGAGCGCGGTGGGCGGGGAGGCGCGCAGGACGCGGACGACGTCGGCGGGGGCGTCGCAGATGACGCCGTCCACGCCCACGTCGCGTAGTTGCAGGGCCGCTCGTTCGCTGGTCACGGTCCAGGTCACGAGGCGGATCCCGGCGGCGTGGGCCCGCTCGGCGGCGTCGGGGACGGCCAGCACGGCCGACGTGTGCGCGTGCAGCTCCTCGTGCCCGGCGGTCCGCGCGTAGGACAGGCCGCCGCCGATGCCCATCCGCGGCATCGTCAGGAATCCCGTGCCCACGCCGACGCCGCTGCCCCGGACGTGCTCGATGGCGAACCAGTCGAACGACGACACGGTCACCCCGGCGTCCGGTCCCGTCAGGCCGCGGGCGGTCAGCAGCTCGACCAGCGTCTGCGCGGACCGCTCGCGGGGAGCGTCGAAGTCCGGCTGACCGGGCTGGTTCTTGATCTCGATGATGATCCGGCCCCGGCCGCCCCAGGCGTCGAGCACGTCGTGCAGCGTGGGGACGCCGCGGGCCGCGAGCTCCGCCGTCGACCGGCGGATCACGGCGCGGCCGCCGAGCCTGGGCAGCCGGGCGTCGTGCACGCAGACCAGGTCGCCGTCCGCAGTGCGACGGATGTCCACCTCGATTCCATCCGCGCCGGCCGTCAACGCGGCGTCGACAGCGGCCGCCGTGTTTTCGAGGCCAGGATTGCGGCTGCCGCGGTGTCCCAGCACTTCCATCCGGCCTCCCCTACCGATCCGCCACCCAGGCCCCGTCGCGGGCCATAAGCCCCGTAGCCATCCTGCACCGCTCTCGCGCCGGTCGCGCGCCAGAATTCCCACCCGCCGGGGCGCCGTGCTGTGGTGTATCTCGCACTCCCGTCCCGGTCGGCCCGACGCAACAACGCGCAGCCGAGTTCGGCGCGCCGGTCGAGCGACCCGGTTCGGGAGTTTCCAGCCGGGATTCCCCCCGAGCGGCACCCGCACTTCACCCCCCTCCCCGCCCCCAAATACGCTTGTGGCCGAAGTCACGCCCCAACGGCGCCCCGGCGCAGGGCCCGTCGCGGTTGCAACAGGAGCAGGAGGCGGCAGCGGCCACCCGCGGCGACGGCGCTTTGGCGCATTGCCAACGGCGAGCGCGCCCGGCGCCTCGATCCGGCACGTCGGTGCCCCAGTGGCGTAGACAGGGTAGAAATGCCTAGTTGGCATGGTGGTCCGCTGCGGGGACAGGGCATGGCCTTGTCGGACTATCCGGACACTGGCCCGCTCATGCGGCCTTCTGCCCATGGCCACCAGGCATCCGGCCAGCCCGGACTAGTCATCCGGAGGGCAGCGGATCGTGGTCCGTCCGTGTCCTTCCCGGACAAGTGCAGGCCAGAGACCGTGTGAACGCTGATGCAGGTTCTTGCGCCCCTGCCGGTTCCGGTGGGAGGGTGGCGAATGTCCGAGGTGGATGGACCACATACACCCGGGCGTACGCGTGCACACAGTTGACTAGATGGCACCTGGATCCGTGACGGGCTCCGCTCGTCACGTCGTCACGTTCGCCGTGACGCAACCTCAGGAGTCAGCCGAGCGTCTTCTGTGCAGTGTCGCCCGCTACGACAGAGGGAGTAGGACGCATGGACTGGCGCCACAGAGCGCTCTGCCGTGACGAGGACCCCGAGCTCTTTTTCCCCATCGGGACCACCGGGCCAGCCGAGCGCCAGATCGAAGAAGCCAAAGCCGTCTGCCGACGGTGCGCCGTGACCTCCGACTGCCTGAACTGGGCGCTGGAGACCGGCCAGGACGCCGGTGTCTGGGGCGGCCTCAGTGAGGACGAGCGACGAGCCCTGAAGCGCCAGGTTCTGCGAGTCCGTACCGCCTGACCGGCCACACCCTCGGCGTGGGGCGGGCCATCGGCCCGGCGCTCGCCGGGAACGCACGTCAGCTGTGCCTGAGGGTCGAACCCTCCCCGTGAGCCTGCGCAGGGCTCGGTCCATGGGTCCACAGGCCAGCTACCGACAACGCCACCAGCTGGCCGCATAACGACGTACGAATCGCTGGCCGACATCCTTCGCGGCTCAGCGGCTGCTGCATCCGTGCCAAAGTCACGCAGCGCACTCACTTGGTGCGTTTCCGACACAGGCACTCTCGGCCGTTCTGTCCACATGGCCGCCGTTTCGAACCGGCGCGCCACGGACGGAGCGGCCGACGCCATTTCCGGGGCCGCCGCGGCGGCTGCAGCCCAGGAGCGGCTGGAGGTGGGCGCACGGCGAGCGCTCGACGAACGCTCGGCGTAGACACACTCCACGAACGCAGTGATACCCCGCCTCCGTCGGGCCAAACACTCAAGCTGAAGAAAGTGGGATCGACAGGAGCGCCTCGGTCCCACGGTCGGCGCCGGCCTGCAGACGGATGGTGCCCTGCATCTCCCCGAGCACGAGCTGGCGGACGATCTGCAGGCCGAGCCGGGGCGAGTGCTCCAGCTGGAAGTCGTCCGGCAGTCCGGCCCCGTCGTCCGCGACGACGACCGCGAGCCGGGTGTCGGTACGCCGCACCCGGATCTCGATCGAGCCGGCCGAACCATCGAACGCATGTTCGACAGCATTCTGCAAAAGCTCGGAGAGGACAAGTGCCAGCGGCGTGGCGAGCGCGCCGGAGAGCATGCCAAACGAGCCAACCCGGCGCGTCGTGGCCCGCGTGCCGGTCGTCGCCAGGTCGACCGTGACGGACGTGATCTGGTCGGCGATCTCGTCGAACGGCACCGACTCCCCCAGCGTCTGCGAGAGCGTCTCGTGCACCAGGGCGATCGACGTCACCCGCCGGACCGACTCCCGCAACGCGTCCCGGGCCTCGTCGACCTTCGTCCGCCGCATCTGCAGCCGCAGCAGCGCCGCCACCGTCTGCAGGTTGTTCTTCACCCGGTGGTGGATCTCCCGGATGGTGGCGTCCTTGCTCAGCAGCTGCGCTTCCCGGCGCCGCAGCTCGGAGACATCGCGGACCAGGACCAGCACCTCCCTGGTCTGGCCAGGGAAGAGCGGGATGGCACGCAGCAGCACGACGGTGCTACCGACCGCGAGCTCGACCTCCACGGGCCGGCGCCGGCCGATCGCGTGCCACACCGCCGGCGTGGTCGCCGGCAGGTTGAGCGCCCGGTGCACCGAGCGCAGGTCCTCCCCGGTGACGTTGCCGGTGTAGCCGAGCCGGCGGTAGGCCGACAGCGCGTTCGGGCTGGCGAAGATGACCTTGCCGGCGCCGTCGAGGCGGACCATCCCGTCGCCGACCCGGGGCGCCTCCGGGAGCTCGGCGGAGCTGCCCCGAAAAGGGAACAGGCCCTCCGCGGTCATCAACGCGAGGTTGTTGGCGCATTGCAGGTAGGCCGACTCCAGCGCGCTCGGCGTCCGGGTGGTCGCGAGGTTCGTGTCCCGGGCGAGTACGGCGATCACGTTCTCGCCGTGCCGGACCGGGATCGCCTCGGTGCGGACCGGCACGCCGCCGTCCCACTCGGGCTCGCCCTCCCGGGCGATCCGGTGCTCCCGCCAGGCGTTGCGTACCACCCAGCGGTTGATGACGACGCTGCCGACCTCGTCGTTGTGGTACGCCGTCGGGCCGGTCGCCGGACGCACCTGGGCGACGACCAGGAACTCCGTGTTGCCGCCCTTGGTCGCCCGCTGGCTGGAGGTGCGGCTGGGCACCAGCAGCAGCAGGTCCGCGAAGGAGAGATCGGCCAGCAGAGCCCAGTCGGCGACGAGAGCGTGCAGGTGGTCGATGTCGTCGTCGCTCAGGTCGGTGCTCGCGCGCAGCATGTCGGCGAGGGTTCCCACGGCTGGCAGACTGCCAGAAGAACCGGCCTCCTGAACAATCACGCCACCCGAACGATCGCCGCTCCCGGCCCGGCAACCCGCGACCCGGCCAGAACTTGCCGACGATTCCTGGCTCACAGCGCCAAGGGCCCGGCCCGGGCCCCGACATACATTCACGGCGTGACCCCCGACCAGTGCGTTTCCGCACCGCCCACCGCGCTCGGCTGGCTGGAGGACAACGCGCGGGCGCGCCGCGAGGCTGGCCTGCGCCGATCGGTGCGGCCCCGGCCCGCGGTGGACGGCGACATCCGCGTCGACCTGGCCGGCAACGACTACCTGGGCCTCGCCCGGCACCCCGCCGTGATCGAGGCCGGTGTCGAGGCGCTGCGGACCTGGGGCGCCGGCTCGACCGGCAGCCGACTGGTGACCGGCTCGACGGCGCTGCACGCCGAGCTGGAGGACGCCCTCGCCGCCCACACCGGCTTCGCCTCGGCACTCGTGTTCGCGTCCGGGTATGCGGCGAACCTCGGGGCCGTGACGGCGCTCGTCCGGGCGGGCGACCTGGTCGTCTCCGACGAGCGCAACCACGCCTCGATCGTCGACGCCTGCCGGCTGTCCCGCGCCGACGTGGCGATCGTCCCGCACCGCGACGTCGCCGCCGTCGACAACGCGCTCGCCCGGCGCGGCCACCGGCGCGCGCTCGTCGTCACCGACTCGGTCTTCTCCGCCGACGGCGACCTCGCCCCGGTCGCCGAGCTGCACCGGGTCACCCGCAGCCGCGGCGCGGTGCTGCTGCTCGACGAGGCGCACGCGCTCGGCGTCGTCGGCGCCGGCGGCCGGGGCGCGGCCGCCGCGGCGGGCCTGGCCGGCGAGCCGGACGTCGTCGCGACGGTCACCATGTCCAAGTCGCTGGGCAGCCAGGGCGGCGCGGTCCTGGGTCCGGTCGAGGTGCGCGACCATCTGATCGACACGGCCCGCACCTTCATCTTCGACACCGGCCTCGCGCCGGCGGCCGCCGGCGCCGCCCTCGGCGCGCTGCGGCTGCTCGTCGCCGATCCGGGCCTCGCCGCTCGCAGCCGGGCGCGGGCGACGGAGCTGGCCCGGCTCGCGGCCGCGCCGCGACCCGCCGCCGCGGTCGTCTCCGTCGTGCTAGGCGCGCCGGAACGGGCGGTCGCCGCCGCCGAGGCGTGCCGGGCGCTGGGCGTCGCCGTCGGCTGCTTCCGACCACCGACCGTGCCGCCCGGGACGAGCCGGCTGCGGCTGTCCGCGCGCGCGGACCTTACCGACGGCGACGTGGCACTGTTCGCGGCGGCGCTGCGCGGGGCGCTGCGGACCGCCGACGAGGCCGGCCGGGGGGCGGCGACCGGAGCATGAGCGTCCTCATCGTCACCGGCACCGGCACCGACGTGGGCAAGACCGTCGTGACGGCGGCGGTGGCGGCCCTCGCGGTCGACCGCGGCGCGCCGGTGGCGGTGGTCAAGCCCGCGCAGACCGGCGTCGCGCCGGGCGAGCTCGGCGACGTGGACCTGATCCGCGACCTGGCCGGCGTGCAGGACGTGCACGAGCTGGCCCGCTACCCCGAGCCACTCGCGCCCGCGACCGCGGCCCGGCGGTCGGGGCTGGCCGCACTCGACCTGACCGCCGCCGCGGAGACGGTCAGCAAGCTCGCCGACGAGGCGGACCGCGCCGGCGACGACGCCCGGGCCGGCGGCGGGACGCGGCTGGTGCTGGTGGAGGGCGCGGGCGGGCTGCTGGTCCGCTACGACGAGGACGGCCGCACGCTCGCGGACCTGGCTCGGCTGCTGCGCGCCCCGGTGCTGGTGGTGACCCGCCCGGCCCTGGGGACCCTCAGCGACACGGCACTCACGCTGGAGGCGCTCGCGCACCGGGGCCTGGACCTGGCGGGCGTCGTCATCGGGAGCTGGCCGGCGCGGCCGGGACTGGCCGAGCGGGCGAACCTCGCCGATCTGGCGGCGATCGCCGGCCGGCCGCTGGCCGGCGTGCTTCCGGCCGGCGCCGGCCTGCTCGACCGGCCCGGCTTCCGTGAGCTCGCCCGGCGGTCACTCGCGCCCGCGCTCGGCGGCACGTTCGACCCGGCCGCCTTCCAGACCCGCAACGCGCCGGCGCTGCGGCCCCCGCCCGGTGACTAGCCGGCGCTCCGGGCAAGCGCGCGGCGGCGGCGCCGGCGGGGTGCCAAAGACCACGCCCGTGGCGCGCGCGCCACGGGCGGCCTGGACTCGATGATGACGCAACTGTCCCCGATGCACTGTCCCCGATGCCGGTTTCGGCGGCTGGAGCAAACCAAGTGACCGCACCCGTGACCACGCCCCCCTCGGTCGGCCTGCCGGCGGACGCCGCCGAGCTGCTCGCGACGGCTCGCCAGCAGGTCCTCGTCGAAGGCCGGGGCCTGGCCGAGCCGCAGGTGCTGGCCGTGCTGGAGCTGCCGGACGCGGCCCTGCCCGAGTTGCTGGCGCTCGCGCACGAGGTGCGGATGCGCTGGTGCGGCCCCGAGGTCGAGGTGGAGGGCATCGTCAGTCTGAAGACCGGCGGCTGCCCGGAGGACTGCCACTTCTGCTCGCAGTCCGGCAAGTTCGACTCGCCGGTCCGGTCGGCCTGGCTGGACGTGCCCAGCCTGGTCGAGGCGGCGAAGGCGACGGCGGCGACCGGAGCGACCGAGTTCTGCATCGTCGCGGCCGTCCGCGGGCCGGACGCCCGGCTGATGGCGCAGGTGCGCGAGGGCGTCGCCGCCATCCGGGCCGCCGTCGACATCAACGTCGCCTGCTCGCTGGGGATGCTGACCCAGGAGCAGGTCGACGAGCTCGCCGCGATGGGCGTGCACCGGTACAACCACAACCTGGAGACGGCCCGCTCGCACTTCCCGAACGTGGTCACCACGCACAGCTGGGAGGAGCGGCTCGACACCTGCGAGATGGTGCGCGCGGCCGGGATGGAGCTGTGCTGCGGCGCGATCCTCGGCGTCGGCGAGACCGTCGCCCAGCGCGCGGAGCTGGCGGCGCAGCTGGCCGCGCTGGAGCCGGACGAGGTGCCGCTGAACTTCCTGAACCCGCGGCCGGGCACCCCGTTCGGCGACCTGCCCGCCGTCGAGCCGCGCACGGCGCTGCGCACGATCGCCGCGTTCCGCCTGGCGCTGCCGCGGACGATCCTGCGCTACGCCGGTGGCCGGGAGATCACCCTCGGCGACCTGGCGGACAGGGGCATGCTCGGCGGCATCAACGCCGTCATCGTCGGCAACTACCTGACGACGCTCGGGCAGGCGCCGGACGCCGACCTCGCGATGCTCGACCGGCTCTCGATGCCCATCAAGTCCCTGCAGGCGACGCTGTAGCGCGGCGGCTCGCCCGGGGGCCACGGCGGCGCCCCGGGCCGAGCGGCCAAGCACCCGAAGGACCAGGCGAAGGATCGGACAGTGACGAGGAACGACAGCCCGGCGGCCACCGACAACGGCCGGGCGCCGGGCGGCGCCCGGCGGGCCACGCCCGCGGCCTACTGCGACCGGTGCGGCGAGCCGGCGGCCACGGGTTCACACGACCGCTGTGCGGCGGCCCGCGCCCTGGAGCCGCCGCGCTACTGCCCCTCGTGCCGACGCAGGCTGGTCGTGCAGGTCGTCCCCACGGGCTGGACGGCTCGCTGCGCGGAGCACGGCGCGACGGCGAGCTGACCCGCCGGCGCCCGGCGCTCCCGGGCGGGCCCGTCAGACCGGCGTGGGCTCGACGACGGCGATCAGGTCGCCGTCCTGGACGACGTCGCCCTCGCGCACCGCGATCTCTGCCACCGTCCCGCCGTCCTCGCTGATCACCGGGATCTCCATCTTCATGGAGTCGAGGATCACCAGGGCGTCGCCGGCGGCAACCGGATCCCCCACCCCCACGACGACCTTCCAGACGTTCGCCACCATCTCGGCGCGGACTTCCTCGGCCATGGTCATCCCTTCGGGCGGGCACGGTGCGCGGCGCGCACGACCAGAGATCGGCTGCTGACCGGGCCGCCGACGTCACCAACTCCGCGGTCCCGGTGTCAGCGTAGTCGGTGCGGGACAGGGAACGTCGTGAACGCCGAGCGCCGCGTGGCGGCCGGGCGCGGCGGCCGGCGGCCACCCTCCGGCGCAGCGGCGCGGCGGCGCGTGGACCCCCACGGAAGCGGCCGAAGTGCGCCTGCTTGCAAACTACGGGTGTGTTCGTTCTCCTCGTCCTCGCCCTGCTCCTCGGCCTCCTGGTCGCCCGGCTGCGCGGGGGAACTCTCGACGCGCTGGGACGCGTCCGCATTCGGCTTGGCTGGCTCGTCGTGGGTGTCGTCCTGGCGCTGCTGATCGCCGCGGTGGCCGACGGCGCCCGGACCATCGGCTGGCTCGCGGCCGCGGTGCTCGCCGGAGTCCTCGCCGCGGCCAACCGGCGCGTTCCCGGTCTGCTCCTGCTGTTCTTCGGGCTGGCCCTGAACGCGGCGGTCATCGGCGTGAACCACGGGCACATGCCGATCTCGACGTCGGCGATCGGCTCGGCCGGGGTCTCCCGCGACGACGTGGCGTCCTCCGCGTACTACACGCTCGCGGGGGACGGCACCCGGCTGCGCCCGCTCGGCGACGTGATCCCGTTCCCGTTCTGGGTGGCGCCCGCCGTGCTGAGCGTCGGCGACGTGCTGATCGTGTCGGGTGTCGCCCTCTTCGCGGGGCTCACGCCGGTGCGGGCGAGCCGGACGCTGCGTGCCCGCGGCGCCGAGCGGACCCGTCGCCGGCAGCGGCAGCGCGCCGCGGCGCAGGCCGACGACGACACCGCCGACGCGGTGGCCGGCCTCGACGAGCCCACCGCCGCCCGGCGCCCCCGGCGGGCGGCGGCCCTGCCCTCGGGTCGGTCGGCGGGCGGCCGCCCACGGACCGCCGCCGGCGGCCCGGACGACGAGACGAGGCCTTGAGCGGGCAGCCCCGGCCGTCGACCGTCGTCGCGGGCTAGATTGTCGGGACGCGCGGCGTTCGGCAGCGGGTGCCTGGCATCCGTTTCGCCGGCGCGGCGACGGACAAGAGAAGGAGGTCGCGGCATGGCGAAGAAGAAGCGTAAGCGGCGCGCCCGCGCCAAGAACAAGGCCAACCACGGCAAGCGCCCCAACGCCTGATCGGCGCTTTTCCGGGTTTTCTCGCGGCCGCGGCCGGCTGGGGAGCCCTGGATATGGGTTGGGGGCGCGGCGCCATGCGCGCCGCGCCCCCAACCACAGGACCGCTTGTTCGGTCAGCCTGACCGTCTGATCGACCTGACTGTCCGATCGGCCCGACTATTCGGTGCTGACCTCGTGTGCCGCGTCGGCCTCGACCCGAGCCGCGCGCAGCCGCATCAGCAGGTTGGCGCGCAGCGAGTCGGGCGCCCGGTCGCCGCCGCACTTGCGCGCCACCAGCAGCTTCACCTCGTGCTCGACGCCGAACTCGCGCAGACACGGCGAGCACTCGTCGAGATGGGAACGGATCAGGTTCTGCTGCGTTCCGTCGCATTCGCCGTCAAGGTACAGAAAGACCGCGTCGAGGACCTTGCGGCAGTCGACCTCGTGCGGTTCGCCGCAGCTCACGAAGCACCGCCCTCGCTCCCGGTGGTGCCGGCCGGGACCAGCCCGCGCTCCCTGGCATACTGCTCCAGCGACTTGCGCAGACCCCGCCGGCCCCGATGCAGCCGGGACATCACCGTGCCGATGGGCGTGCCCATGATCTCCGCAATCTCCTTGTAGGCGAAACCCTCCACGTCGGCCAGGTACACGGCCATCCGGAAGTCCTCGGGGAGCGCCTGCAGAGCCTCTTTGACGTCACTGTCCGGCAGGTGATCGAGCGCCTCCATCTCGGCGCTCTTCAGACCCGTCGAGGTGTGCGACTCCGCCTCGGCCAGCTGCCAGTCCTCGACCTGCTCGGTCGGGCTCTGCAACGGCTGCCGCTGACGCTTGCGGTAGTTGTTGATGAAGGTGTTCGTCAGGATCCGGTACAACCAGGCCTTGAGGTTCGTGCCTTCCTGGAACTGGTGGAAGGCCGCGAACGCCTTGACGAAGGTCTCCTGCACGAGATCTTCGGCATCCGCCGGATTGCGCGTCATCCGCAGTGCGGCCGCGTACAGCTGGTCGAGGTAGGGAAGGGCGTCACGCTCGAACCGCGCGCCCCGCTCCTCGGAGGTCTCGTCGACCAGGATCACTCCCTCACCGCTCGGGTGGCCCGGGAGGCGCGCCTCCCCGGCCGGCATCACGGGCCGCCGGGCAGCTGACCGCGCGTCGACAACCGTGCTGGTCTGCCGGCCGCCCACCGCGGCCGGCGCAGTGGCACCGACCGCCAACGGGTCCTGCTCGCTGGTGAACTCGCCCGCCGGCGCGCCGCCCCTCGGGGCGTCGCGGCCCGCCACGGCTTCCCATCGTGTACCTGGCTGCGCCGGGCGGCGGTCTGCGGTCTTGCCTTGGGACGATACCCCGCTCACCGGAGGAATACCCGTCCGCGAGCCGGCCCCAGGGGCCGCCCAAACGGGGCCGCCGACCGTCGTCGTCGGGACGGCGGATCGCCGCAGCTGGCTCTCAGACGTCAATCTGACCTCCGTGACCTTGTCTTCGCCTTCCCGCAACCACCAGGTCTCCGCCGGGATTCCCCACACCCGCCCACCGCGCCACGGACAGCCACGGGCCAGGGCGGCGCCAGCCCTCAGCCCGGCCGGTCCGCGCCGCCGACGAGCGGGGAAGAGACGTTCAGCTGGCGCAGCAGCCACGTGGCCCCGAGCATGGCGGCCTCCGTCACGACGTCGTCGGCGCAGCGGCCATCCCGAACCCGGACCTTGAACGAGTGGTCGGCTCCCGCCACGACGACCACCTCGACCCCCCGATCCGGGTCCGCCGCCGGCCGGCCGAAGGAGTCCCGCTCCCCCTGGACGACGCGCACCGGCACACCCGCGCCGGACAGCTCCGGCTGACGCGACGGCCGGTCTCCGGGTGGGTGCAGCGGAAACCCGAGCGCCAGCACCGCGCATGCCCCGACCGCCCGGGCGGTGCGCACGGCGACGCGGGACCCCATCGACGCGCCCGCGAGCGCCAGCCGACGGGGCCGCGCGTCGCTGCCGGTCGCCGGCTGCCCGGCCAGGGCGGCCACGGCGGCGACGAGCACGGCGTCGAGCCGAGCTGGCCGGTCGGGCGCCCTGCGGCCGGCGACCCGGTAGGGCATCTCGAGGCGGCCGACGGTCACTCCGGCCGCGCCGAGCAGGTCGGCCAGCCGCCGCATCAGCGGCGTGTCGGTGCCGGATCCGGCACCGTGCAGCAGCACCACCACCGGTGGGCCATCGACGCCGCCGGGCCGGTCGTCGGCCCCGGGCGACAGTCGCTGGTCAATGCCGGGAACCACCAGCAGCCGCCCGCCGTCGACAGATAGAGGGGTTTGCAGTGCGGCGGATCCGGCCATAGCGATCTGGGTGGCCGGACCTACCAGCCGGCCCCCCGGCGGTCCTGCCGACGATCCGGCGGGAGCGCCGCCGTAGGTCTGGCGGGCGCCTCGCCGCCAACCCGGCGGGGACCCCGCCGCTGGTCCGGCGGGAAGGCCGGCGCCGGTCCGGGACGAACCCCGGGCGCCGCCGGTTCGGGAGCAGTTTTGGGGTGGCATGCCCTCGTTGATGCGCGTCATGAGATCGGTTCGTGTTGTGAGCCTCGCCGGAAGCCCCCCGTCGACGTCACGGATCGACCCGCCACGGAAAGCCCGCGCGGCGGTGACATCGATGATCGCTCGGCGTTCCGGCGTTTACGGCGCCCGCCTTCGGTCTGTGACATGCCTCGCATCGCGCCCCCTTGAAGGGTAGGAATGGTTCATGCTTTCTGGTCCCGGCGCTGATTCTCAGCTTGGTGATCCGGATTTTCGTCGCCCGCTGGCGCCCACCGTTGTTTGTGAGGCGCCCGCGGGCAGCGATGACCCCTACTGGTCGTTTTACGACGAGGTCGCCTCGGTCCAGCTCCGCGAGTGGCTTCCAGGCGCGCCGTCCAGGGTGCTCGACGTCTCCGGGCAGCGCGACCGGTTCGCCAGGCAGATGGTGGCGGCCGGCCATCAGGTCATCCGGGTCATCGGCGAGCTCGATCAGCTCGGGAAGATCCCCATGGACCCGGCGAACCGGGAGTCGCACCCGCCGCCGGCCGGGCGGCTGACGGCGGCCACGGCGGCGACGTGGCGAACGGCCGGCCCGGGCATCGCCGGGGGTCGCGGCGGCGCCCTGCGCAGCGTGGTCGGCGACGCCCGCAGCCTCGACTGGTTCGCGCCGACGTCGTTCGACGCGGTGCTCGCCGAGGGGCGGGCGCTGTCGTTCTGCCTGGCCACCGAGAGCACCCTCGAGGAGATCCACCGGCTGCTGCGACCCGGCGGCCAGCTCCTGCTGTGCGTCGACTCGCTGCTGCTGGGCCTCGCCCGCCTGGCCGAGCAGCACCGCTGGGCCGAGCTGTCGGACGTGCCACGGGCCGACGTCGTGCTCGTCCCGGCCGAGGACGGCACGATCACCCGCTGTTTCTGGCCCGAGGAGCTCAAGGCGGTGCTCACCAGCGCCCGCCTGGAGGTCGACTGGATCCGGCCGCGGACGGTTCTTTCCGCCGAGGCGGTGAAGCGGGCGCTCGCCGCGGACATGTCGTCGTTCCCCACGCTGGTCCGCACCGAGGTCGAGCTCGCCGCCGAACGCGAGGGCGAGTCCATCGGCATCCACCTCATCGCCTCCGCGCGCCGCCCCGGCTGACCCGGCCGGTCCGAGCGGTCCGACCGCGCCGGATCGCCCGGCCCGGCGCGCCGCGCGCCGATCGGCAGGCCCGCCCGCGACCACACCGCCGATTCACCCGGGCGCGAGGGCATGCTAGGGGGCGTGACGACAGCGACACGCCTTCCAGCCGAGCCGTGGCCGGCGCCGACCGCGGCCGGACCGGTGCGGGCCGTGGTGCGGGTGCCAGGCTCGAAGTCGGGGACGAATCGGGCCCTGGTCCTCGCCGCGGCGGCCGACGGAGTCTCCCGGCTGCGCGGCGCCTTGCGCAGCCGGGACACCCTGCTGATGGCCGGCGCTCTGGGCTCGCTCGGCATCCAGGTCGACACGGACCGCGAGGGGGGCGCCGAGCCCGCGGGCGGTCGCGGCGCCGCCGGGCCGCCCTGGGTCGTGCACGGCGGCCTCGACCGCGAGGACGCGGGACCGCGCACCGTCGACTGCGGGAACGCGGGCACCGTCGCCCGGTTCACGCCCGCCCTCGCGGCGCTGACCGGCGGCGACACCCGGTTCGACGGCGACCCTCGGATGCGCGAGCGCCCGCTCACTCCGCTGCTCGACGCGCTGCGCCGGCTGGGCGCCGACATCGACGGCGACGCGATGCCGTTCACCATCCACGGCCGCGGCGGCGTCCCCGGCGGCGCGGTCACCGTCGACGCGTCCGGCTCCAGCCAGCTGATCTCCGGGCTGCTGCTGGCGGCGCCGGGCTACGAGCGCGGGGTCGAGGTCAGCCACGTGGGCGGCCGGCTGCCGTCCGGCCCGTACCTGGACATGACGGCCACCGACCTGCGCGCGGCCGGCGCGACCGTCGACGTCGAGCCGGCCGCCGCCGGCCGACCGCCCGTCTGGCGGGTCGCGCCCGGCCCGCTGCGCCCCCACGACCGGACGATCGAGCCCGACCTCAACAGCGCCGCCGCGTTCCTGGCCGCGGCCGTGGCGACCGGCGGCGACGTCCTGATCCCGGACTGGCCCGAGGTCACCACCCAGCCCGGCCGGCTGCTGCCGGCCCTGCTGGAGCGGATGGGCGCGCGCGCAGAGTGGACGGCAGCCGGCATGCGGGTGCGCGGCGGCGACGGCCTGCACGGCCTCGACGCCGACCTGGGCGACGTCGGCGAGGCGGCCCCCGTCCTGACCGCGCTCGCCGTGCTGGCGGACTCGCCGTCCCGCCTGCGCGGCATCGCCCATCTGCGGCTGCAGGAGACCGACCGGCTCGGGGCGCTGGCCGACCAGCTCGGCCGGCTCGGCGCCGACATCACCGTCACCGAGGACGGCCTGGCGATCCGGCCGGCCGCGCTGCGCGGCGCCCGGCTCGACCCGCTGGCCGACCACCGGCTCGCGATGGCCTACGCCGTGGTCGGTCTCGCGGTGCCCGGGGTGACCGTCGACGACATCGCCACGACCGGCAAGACGGTGCCCGAGTTCCCCGCCATGTGGGCGGCGATGCTCACCGGCCCGCAGCTGGCCTCGAACGACACTGGATGAGCGGCGCGCGGCGAAGCGGGCGGGAGCTGGACGAGGACGACGTCCGCTCGCGCCCAGGGCGCGGCTCCCGGCCGCGCACTCGCGAACGCCCGGAGCACGCCGACGCGGTGGACGCGGTCGTGGTCGCCGTCGACCGCGGCCGCTACACCTGCCGGCGCGTCCTTCCGGATGGCTGGGCGGACCCCGCCGGGGCGGCGGTCGCGGCGATCCGGGGCGGCGACCTGCGCCGGGTGCCGGTCGTCGTCGGCGACCGGGTCGCGCTCGTCGGCGACGTGTCGGGCGATCCGGGCGCGCTTGCCCGGATGGTGCGGCGGACGGAGCGCACCAGCGTCCTGCGGCGCACCGCCGACGACACCGACCCGACCGAGCGGCCGATCGTCGCGAACGCCGACCGGCTCGTCATCGTCGCGGCGCTCGCCGACCCGCCGCCGCGCACCGGCCTGATCGACCGCTGCCTGGTCGCCGCCTACGACGGCGGCCTTGATCCGGTGCTGTGCCTGACCAAGGCGGATCTGGCCGGCGACGAGGAGCTGCGCGACCTGTACCGCCCGCTCGGCGTGACGATCGTCACCAGCCGCCCGGAACTCGATCCGGTCGGGCTACGGGCGCTGGTCGCCGACCGGGTGAGCGTCTTCTTCGGGCACAGCGGCGTCGGCAAGTCCACGCTGGTCAACCGGCTCGTTCCCGACGCCGAACGCGAGATCGGCCACGTCAACGTGGTCACGGGGCGGGGGCGGCACACGTCGTCGGCCGCGGTGGCGCTGCCGGTGCCGGGCGGCGGCTGGGTGGTGGACACCCCGGGGGTGCGCTCGTTCGGCCTGGGCGCCGTCAGCCTGGCGCGGGTGCTCGCCGCGTTCGAGGAGCTGGCCGAGGCGGCCGCCGACTGCCCACCGGGCTGCACCCACGCGGATGGGCTGGCGGACTGTGCCCTCGACGAGGCGGTGCGCGCGGGTCGCGCGGACGGCGCCCGGCTCGCCAGCCTGCGTCGGCTGCTGGCGGCCCGCGGCGGGTGAGCAATATCTCATTGTGGCCCGAGGCCGAGCGGTGAGAGCGATCCCATTCCGGAGTTTCCCCGGTTGGCCCGCCCGACCCGCTTCGACCTGAGACCTGCCTCACGCCGTGATCCGTCGTTCTGGCTCGATTGGCGCCCTTACGAGGTGAGCCCCGTCTCATTTCCCGGCCCTTGCTCCGCAGTTCTCCCGGACCATCCGCCGGCCACCAGTGAATAAGCGTCTGGCCAGTGGGATTTGACCCCTCTCAACGCCTCGCGGGAAAGGGGGCCGAAGGGCTCCGAACCGTAGGCTCTACCTCCGTGAAGCTGTCTGACCCGGCGGCGGCCGACTCCGCCATCACGCCCGGCTCGACGACGGGGGCGGGTGCGGACGCCTGGCCCACGCCAGCCGACGACCTCGCGCTGGCGCTGAGCCTCGCCGACGCCGCTGACAAGATCACACTCGCCCGCTTCCTGGCGGTGGACCTGCGGGTGGAGTCCAAGCCGGACAACACCCCCGTCTCCGACGCCGACACGGCCGTCGAGTCGATGATCCGCGAACGGCTCGCCGCCGCCCGGCCGGATGACGCCGTCCTCGGCGAAGAGGAAGGCCTGACCGGCGACGCGCGGCGACGCTGGATTCTCGACCCGGTCGACGGCACCAAGAACTTCGTCCGCGGCGTCCCCGTCTGGGCGACCCTGCTCGGGCTCGAGGTGGACGGCGAGATCGTCGTCGGCGTCGCCAGCGCGCCCGCCATGGGCCGGCGCTGGTGGGCCGCGCAGGGCGGCGGGGCGTTCACCCGCACGGCCACCGGCGACACCCGGGCCCTGCGGGTGTCCTCGGTCGCCCGCCTCGAGGACGCCTTCCTGTCCTTCGCCTCGCTGGAGGGCTGGACGGAGCGCGGCCGCGTCGACGAGCTGCTGCACCTCGCCGGCCAGGTCTGGCGGACCAGGGCTTACGGCGACTTCTGGTCGCACCTGATGGTCGCGGAGGGCGCCGTCGACGTCGCACCCGAGCCGGTGGTGTCGCTGTGGGACCTCGCGGCGCTGCAGGTGATCGTCGAGGAGGCCGGTGGCCGGTTCACCGACCTGACCGGCCGCCGCGGCGCCGGCCACGGCACGGTGCTGTCGTCGAACGGCCACCTGCACGAGGCGGCCCTGGCTTCCTTCAAGGCGGCCGGCTGAGCGCCGAAGCGGGGGCGCGGCCGATCGGGTTCGCGCACCGCGGGGCGCCGGCCTGGTACCAGCGGGAGAACACGCTGGCGGCCTTCACCCGCGCGCTGGCACTGGGGGCGAACGGCCTGGAGTCCGACGCCTGGCTCACCGCCGACGGGGTGCCCGTGCTGCACCACGACGGGGAGTTCGGCCCGCCGCGGCTGCGCCGGTACGTGCCGGCGCTGGCCGCCGACGCGCTACCGCCCTGGCTGCCGACGCTGCCCGCGTTCTACCGCGCGCTCGGCACCGACTTCGAGTTCAGCCTGGACGTGAAGACACCGCGGGGCGGGGCGGCGGACGCGACCGTGGCCGCGGTGGTCGCCGCGGCCCGGGCGGCCGGGCCCGACGCGCCGCGACGGCTGTGGATCTGCGGGTCGCTGGGCAGCCTGCGGGTCTGGCGCGAGCTCGACCCGGACGTGCGCCTGGTCAACTCCACCTCGATGCGTGCGGTGCGGGAGGCCGGCGGAATCGGCCGCTACATCCACGAGCTACGCGCCGCCGGGGTGGCCGCGATGAATCTGCGCGCCCGCGAATGGGTCGCGCCGACGGCTCCGATCGCCCAGGTGCTGCACGATCACGGCCTGCTCGCCTTCGGCTGGGACGCCCAGCGCCCGGCCACGCTCGCCCGGCTGCTCGGCTACGGCCTGGACGCGGTCTACTCCGACTGGATCGACCGCCTCGTCGCCGCGACGGGGTCGAGCCCGCGCGGCGGCCCCGCGAAATGAAGCGGACATTGCCGCACAGAATTGCCCGCCGGCCGGTGACAATGCGGTGGCCGGGCCGGGGCCGCGCAGTCGGGGAATCCGACGCCGCGACCGCATCGGCGCAACGTGCGGACAACGTCACCGGATCGCCACGGCGAGCCGATCGACGAGTTAGCTTCCCTCGTCCTCGGCGACCGCGACTTTCAACATCTGCGCCGGAAAGCCGGTCCGCTGCGCGACGTTATCCACCGAGTAACCCTGACGTACCAGGTCGCGAGCCTGCTCGAGCGTCCAGCCGCGGCCCGGATCGAACCGCGTCACCACGACCTCACCCGCCCCTCGGCGCTCATCCGGCCAGCTCAGACGTGCACGGCGTGCCAAGGATCGACCTCCGAATAGTCCATCGGGGTGTCCACATGACCCCTTCGGCGAACAAGGCGCCTACACAGTGCCTCGTCACCAGCCTCGTCACCAGCTTGTCGCCGGGACTGGTCACCAACATTGGTCAGATTGCCGGTGGCCCACGGGTCTAACTCTACGGTAGCGCTTCGACGAGACTAAATGTGGAACTTACCCGTGCCGCTTGTCACGGGCCTTGGCGTAACCCGTGCATGGTGATCGAGCCCGCGCGCGGCACCACCCGGTACGCGACCACCGATACCGTGCAGCCCACCCGGTCCACTCTCGTTCGCGCGCGCACGCCGCCGTGAACGGGGTGAAAAGGCGCCGTTCACCCCGCCTTCGGGAATCGCCCGGCCGGCGTCCCGCGGCGAAGCACCGTCCGGCCGTCCCGCTCCCCCGCGGCGGCCCGTTCCGCCGCCCGCTGCGGTGCTGCCGCGGCCGTCGTCGGTGGCGGGGTCGTCGGCGCCCCGGCGAGCGGCTCGCCGGGCGCCAGCGAGCGGGAGCGCAGCAGCGCCCGCCATTTGCGCGACGAGTGACTTGCCGGCCGGGTCGTGGCGAGGAAGTCCTCCAGGACGGCCTGGAACCGGTCCGGGTCGGAGTGATGCGGGAAGTGCCCGGCGTCGGGAAAGATTTCCAGCCGGCTGCCGGGCATCGCCTCGTGTGCGATCCGGGCATGCGCGACCGGGATCACCGCGTCGTGCTCGCCCCAGATGATCAGCGTGGGCATGCCCTGCGCCAGATAGCAGCGGTCGAGCATCGTGATCGCCTGCCCGCGCGCGTCCGCCGCGGCCCGCAGCGTGCGCAGGAAGGCCGCCCGGGCGCCCGGCGCCGTCAACGCGTCGAAGACCCGGCCGAGGTCGGCCGCGTCGCGACCGAGGTCGCGACCCAGCAGCCCGAGCGCGCCGATCGCACCGCGCCCGGCGAGCCGGGCCGGCGGCAGCCGCAGCAGCGACAGCAGCGCCTCGCCGCCCGCGGAGGCCGCCAGCCGCAGCGCGGGATGCAGCTGCGGCCCGACCCCGCCGGTGCCGACGAGCACCAGCCGCTCGCAGCGCTCCGGGAACTGGTAGGCGAACTGCATGGCCACGCCACCGCCGAGCGAGTGGCCGACGACCGTCACCCGCTCGATGCCGAGCACCGAGAGCAGGTCACGCATGCCGCAGGCGAACCCGCCGATGGAGTAGTCACCCCGCGGCTTGTCCGACAGGCCGTGGCCAAGCAGGTCGGGCGCGATCACCGTGTGCCGGCGGGCCAACCGGGACAGCACCGGATCCCACGTCGCCGAGCTGTCCCCGATGCCGTGGATCAGCAGCACGGCCGGCCCGCGCCCGGCGCGCAGGTAGGCGCGTTGGTACCCGTGGACCGTGACATACCGCCGCGACCACGGACCCGGACGGTCCGGACCGGTCGAAGGCCCCCCACCGGCGCTCATCGCGACCACCGCCTCCATGCCCCCGAGGGCTGGCCGAGGTGCGCGTACGGAGCAGCCCGCGCCCCGGGCCGGCACCACGCCGACGCCGCTCGCGAACCCGCGAAACGGCGGTCCGCGAGGCCTAGAACTCGATGTTGTGCATGACGTGCTTGATCCGCGTGTAGTCCTCGAGCCCGTAGATCGACAGATCCTTGCCGTAGCCGCTCTTCTTGAAACCGCCGTGTGGCATCTCGGCGACGATCGGAATGTGCGTGTTCACCCACACGCAGCCGAAGTCGAGGCGTCGGCTCACCCGCATCGCCCGGCCGTGGTCGGACGTCCAGACGCTGGACGCCAGGCCGTATTCGACGCCGTTGGCCCATCGCACCGCCTCGTCCTCGTCCGAGAACCGCTGCACGGTCACCACCGGCCCGAAGACCTCCTGCTGGGCGAGCTCGTCGTCCTGGCGTACGCCGGCGACAACCGTGGGTGGGTAGAAGTACCCCGGACCGCCGGGCGCCACGCCACCCGCCACCACCTCGGTGTGCGCGGGCGCCCGCTCGACCATGCCGCTGACCCGGGCGAGCTGGTTCGCGTTGTTGAGCGGACCGAAGTCGGCGTCGGCGCTCGACGGCGGGCCGACCCGGGTCGAGCGGGCGGCGTCGGCGAGGGCCGCGACCAGGCCGTCGTAGATGCCGGGCGCGGCGAGCACCCTGGTGGCCGCCGTGCAGTCCTGGCCGGCGTTGAAGTAGCCGGCGCCGGCGATGCCCGCGGCCACCCGGGCCGGGTCGACGTCGTCGAACACCACGACGGGCGCCTTGCCGCCGAGCTCGAGGTGGACTCGCTTCAGGTCGTCCGCCGCGGCCTTCGCGACCTCCGTGCCGGCGCGGACGCTCCCGGTCACCGAGACCATCGCCGGCACCTTGTGGGCAACCAGGGCCCGGCCCGAGTCGCGGTCGCCGCAGACGACGTTGAGCACGCCCGGCGGCAGGAACTCGGCGGCGATCTCGGCCAGCAGCACGCTGCTGGCCGGCGTGGTGTCCGACGGCTTCAGCACCACCGTGTTGCCGGCCGCGAGCGCGGGCGCGATCTTCCAGATCGCCATCATGAACGGGTAGTTCCACGGCGTGACCTGCCCGCAGACCCCGATCGGCTCGCGGCGGACGTAGCTGGTGTGCCCCGCCATGTACTCGCCGGCCGCGCGGCCCTCCAGCAGACGCGCCGCGCCCGCGAAGAACCGGACCTGGTCGGCCGACGGCGGGATCTCCTCGTCCAGGGTGAGCTGGATGGGTTTGCCGGTGTTGCGGCTCTCGGCGGCGACGATGTCGTCGGCGCGGTCCTCGATGGCGTCCGCGAGCCGCAGCAGCGCACGGGACCGCTCGCTCGGGGTCGTGTCCCGCCACGACTCGAACGCGTTCGCCGCGGCCGTCACGGCCCGGTCGACGTCGGCGGCGCCGGACAGCGGGGCCTCGGTGTACACCTCGCCGGTCGACGGGTCGACGATGGGCATCGTCCGGCCGTCGGCCGCCGACACGTGCTCGCCGCCGATGAAGTTGCTCAGAACCGCGCCCATCCGACCTCTCCCGTCACCGACCTCGGCCCACGGCGGCACGCACGCGCCGGGTTCCGACTCCATCACGTCCAGCACGTGACCGCCCGGCGCGAGAACGCGGCGGACCTACGGATGCCGTCTCCGTACGGGCCCAGTACGGTCGAAGACGGCAGTTGACCGCAGACTAGGGCACGGATACCACGCCCGGATAGAGGTCGACGAGCGCGTCACTCCGGCCGCGCCCGCGGCCGCGGGCGGCGATGGCCGGCGGCGAGCGCCGGCCGCGCCGACCGAACCGGTGCGCACCCCGTCCGAAGGGTAGGCAGGCCAGGTGGCTGACGCTAGCCGGATCGTCCAGCGGATACGGCGCCGCCCGGCGCGGCCGTCGGCGGCGCTGCCGTCCTCGCTGTGGACCGACGGGCTGCCGGGCCCGGTGACGCCGCGCCCGGCGCTGCGCGGCGACGTGCGTGCCGACGTCTGCGTGGTCGGCGCCGGATTCACCGGGCTGTGGACGGCCTACCACCTGTCCCGGCTCGCCCCGGACCGGCGCGTGGTGGTCGTCGAGAGCGAGGTCGCCGGGTTCGGCGCCTCCGGTCGCAACGGCGGCTGGTGCTCGGCGCTGTTCCCCGCGGCTTCGATCGCGGCCGAGATGCGCCCCGCGCTGGTGGCCACCGTCGACGAGGTCGGCGCGGTCGCCGCCGCCGAGGGCATCGACTGCGACTTCGCCAAGGACGGCAACCTGTGCGTGGCCACGACACCGGCGCAGGCCGCCCGGCTGCGCGGCCAGGTCGGCCAGGTCGGGCAGGGCGGCCAAGGCGGGCAGGGCGGCCAAGGCGGGCAGGGCGGCCAAGGCGGGCAGGGCGGCGGCTGGCTGACCGCCGACCAGGTGGCCCGGCGGATCCACCTTCCGGGGGCGCTCGGCGGCGTCTTCGATCCCGAGTGCGCCGCGTTGTCCCCCGCGAAGCTGGTCCGCGGCCTCGCGGATGCCGTCGAGCGGCGCGGCGGGACGCTGTTCGAGCGCTCACCCGCGCGCTCGATCGAACCCGGGCTGGTCGAGCTGGACGGCGGCACGGTCCGGGCCGAGACGGTCATCCGGGCGACCGAGGCGTGGTCGTCGCAGTTCCCGGGCCACAGCCGCGACCTGGTGCCGATCTACTCGCTCGTCATCGCGACCGAACCGCTTCCGGCCGCCGTCTGGCACGAGATCGGCTGGCGGGAGCGGTTCACGCTGAACGACGCCCGGCGTCTGATCATCTATGCGCAGCGCACCGCCGACGGTCGCATCGTCCTCGGCGGCCGGGGCGCGCCATACCACCTCGGGTCGAGGATCAGGCCGGCGTTCGACCACGACGACGCCGTGTTCGAGCACCTGCGCCGCACCCTGGCCATGCTGTTTCCCGCGGCGGCGCGCGCCGAGATCACGCACCGCTGGGGCGGACCGCTCGGCGTGCCCCGCGACTGGACCCCCTCCGTGCGCTTCGACCCGACCACGCGGCTAGGCAGCGGCGGCGGCTACGTCGGCGACGGCGTCGCCGCCAGCGCGCTGGCCGGGCGGACGCTCGCCGAGCTGGCCGCGGGCCTGGACACGTCGAACACGCGGCTTCCCTGGGTGAACCGGCCGACCAGGCGATGGGAGCCAGAACCACTGCGATGGGTCGGCGTCAACGTCGGGCGCCTCGGCGCGGCGGCGGCCGACGCCCAGGAGAACCGCACCGGCCGGCCGTCCCCGCTCGGCAAGGTCGTGGATCGGCTGACCGGCCACTGAGGCAGGGCGCCGGCCGGCCGGCGGGCCACCCGCACGGGCATCGGCCACCGGACGGGCCGGCGGAAGATCTCGGACGAAGGCGCCAATCGGTCGCTAAAACCAACCGATGCACAACCAGGGAGTGGTTTCAGGAGTCCGACAGAGCGCGATGGCCGGATCTCGACCGGCCCGGGTAGATGGGACGGCCCATGCCTCAGGTCGGACGCGATCCAGTCGATGACACCCTGGTGACCCGCCTCGGCGGATCCGAGATCACCGTCCGGCCGGAGCCGCCGACAGGGCGCCCGAGCGCCTCCGTCGTCCTGTTCCGGCTCGTCTCCCCGATGTTCGACACGCTGTCGGTCGCCTACCTGAGTCCGATCGAGGCCCGGGCCCTCGCCCACGCGCTGCTGACGGCCGCGGACACCATCGACCCGACGGCCACCGGCGGCTGGCGGACCCCGGCGCGCCCGCGCTGACGGTGCGCGGCAGGCGAGCGGGCGGACGGGCCCGGCGGACGGCTGGCGGGCTGGCGGGCTGGCGGGCTGGCGGGCTGGCGGGCTGGCGGGCTGGACGAACAACTCCGATCTCGCAAGCGTGGGCACCGGCCAGGTTGCCGTCGTAACTTCGGGCTTACTCATCTGGCGGGCTAGCGGACACCCCAGGTGTACGTCTGCTTGACCAGGCGGAGATAGACGAACGTCTCGGTCTCCCGCACCTGCGGGAGCGCCCTGATGTGGTCGTTGACCAGCGAGATCAGGTGCTCGTCGTCCTCGGCCACGATCTCCAGCAGCAGGTCGAACGAACCCGCGGTGATCACGACATAGTCGACCTCGAGCAGCGCCGACAGCGCGGTCGCGACCTCACGGGTGTCGCCGGTCACCCGGACGCCGATCATCGCCTGGCGCTTGAACCCGACCCGCAACGGGTCGGTGACCGCGACGATCTGCATGATCCCGGCGTCGAGAAGGCGTTGCACCCGCTGGCGCACGGCCGCCTCGGACAGCCCCACCGCCGCGGCCATGGCCGCGTAGGATCGTCGACCATCCTGCTGAAGCTGCTCGATGATCGCCTTGTTGACGTCATCCAGCAGAGGTTCGGACGAGGGGCGTCCACCCGACGCCCTGCGCATCTGCACCGCTTCCTCCTCGCCCAGCCACCGCCCTGCCGGCATCCGCCATCGTATGAGCGCACGATCCCGACTGGAATGCGACGATCGACGGGGAAGATATCGACGGATTCCGTCGTGGACCGGAAAACGGGCTACGCTTTCAGCGTTGAGTTGCCCTTCGTGAGCCTCGGGAGGCCGCCGTGACCACGGCTGACACGCGCAACCAGGGATCCGGGGCGCTCTCGGCGACGACGCTCGCCGACCGAGCCGCCGACCTCGCCCTCCGGGAAGAAGCCCGACTGGAAGCCGCCACACCCGGCTCCGGGGTGCTGCACCGGCGGGCGATGCGCACGATGACCGCCGGGGTGGCGTCGTCGTACCAGGTGCGCGATCCGTGGCCGATCTATCTCACCCATGGCCGCGGCTCGCGGGTGTGGGACGTCGACGGCACCGAGTACGCCGACTTCCACAACGCCTTCGGCTCGATGGTGCAGGGCCACGCCCATCCGTCGATCGTGCGGGCCGTCTCGGAGCGGATCGCGCTCGGCAGCCACTTCGCCATGCCGACCGAGGACGCCGTCGTCGTCAGCGAGGAGCTGGCCCGGCGGTTCGGGCTGCCGCAGTGGCGCTTCGTCAATTCCGGGTCCGAGGCGACGATGGACGCGATCCGGATCGCGCGCGGGCTCACCGGCCGGGACACCATCGTCAAGATCTTCGGCTCGTACCACGGCCACCACGACTACGTCATGGTGTCGATCGGCGCGCCCTACGGCGACATCGGCCCCGCGGACGACATGAACTCGCTCGCCTACGGCGCGGGCATTCCGGCGGCGGTGGTCGATCTGACCGTGCCCGTGCCGTTCAACGACGCGCCGGCGATGGGACGCCGGATCGAGCGGCTGATCGACGAGGGCCGCAAGCCCGCCTGCGTGATCATGGAACCGGCGATGATGAACCTCGGCGTGGTGCTGCCCGAGCCCGGATACCTGCAGGCGGTCCGGGACATCACCCGGCGGCACGGCATCGTCCTGATCTTCGACGAGGTGAAGACCGGGCTGTGCGTCGCGGCCGGCGGGGCGACGGAGCGGTTCGGCGTACGCCCGGACATGGTGACGCTCGCCAAGGCGCTCGGCGGCGGCCTGCCGTCCGGCGCGATCGGCGCGACCGCCGAGGTCATGGAGGTGGTCGCCGCCGGGAAGGTGAACCAGGTCGGCACGTTCAACGGCAACCCGCTGACGATGGCGGCCGCCCGCGCGAGCCTGTTCGAGGTGCTCACGCCGGCGGCGTACACCCACCTCGATCGTCTGAACGACCGCCTCATCGCCGGCTGCGACGCGATCCTCGACCGCCACGGCGTCCCGGGCTACACGGTCGGCATCTCGTCGAAGGGCTGCGTCCACTTCACCGACGCGCCGATCCGCGACTACACGACCTTCATGGAGCACCAGAACGCCGCGCTGCCCGAGCTCGCCTGGCTCTACAACGCGAACCGCGGCGTGCTGATGGCCCCCGGCCGCGAGGAGGAATGGACCCTGTCGGTGCAGCACACCGACGCGGACGTCGACCGCTACCTGGAAAGCCTCGACGCGATGTGCGCCGACCTGACCCGCGCGGCCGGCTGACAGCGCCAGCGCGGATCGGCTACAAACACAACAGGGGCCGTCTCCACGAGAGACGGCCCCTGTTTCTTGTAGCGGGGACAGGATTTGAACCTGTGACCTCTGGGTTATGAGCCCAGCGAGCTACCGAGCTGCTCCACCCCGCGTCGGTGTAACCAGAACTATACACGACCGCCGGCCGGGGCTGTCAAAGCGAGCCCCCGACACCCGGAACCGGCACACAGTGCCACAAATCAAAGGAGCCGACTCTCCGGAGAGAGTCGGCTCCTTTGATGCATTGGTAGCGGGGACAGGATTTGAACCTGTGACCTCTGGGTTATGAGCCCAGCGAGCTACCGAGCTGCTCCACCCCGCGTCGCTGAAGACAACGTATCAGACGGTCGGGGTGGGCTGTCAAAACGGGGAGACCGCGTTGGTCGCGGCCCCCGCGCGCGAGGCTGCTAGCCGGACGGTCCCGTGCTGGCGGGCGGTGTCGTCGACGGGGACGGCGAGGCCGAGGACGAAGCCGGCGGGGTGGTCGCGGCCGTCAGCCCGTTGATCCGGGCGACCGCGCTGTCCTCGGCCGCCCGGGCCGCGCCGAAGCCCACCCAGTCCGGTGGGGACTTCGCCAGGGCCGCGAGCTCGTCCGCGCGCGCCTTGTTGAGGTCGGTGATCGCCCCGAGCAGCTCGGGGTTCGTCCCGCCGCCGGTTCCCGGCAAGACGGTTGCCGAGGGCGTCGGCGACGTCGTGGTGCCGCCGGTGGCCGACTCCGACGGTGGCCCGGTCCCGCCGCCACCACCGCCGCCGGTGCCGGCATTGGCCGCGGGCGCGCCGGCGCCGGGGCCGAACACCTTGTCGAGCGCTGCCTGCAGAGAGTCCTCCAGCGCGATCTTGTCGCCGAACGCGACCGCCACGCCCTGCAAGGTCGGATACCCGGACGATCCTCTGGCCTGGACGTAGTACGGCTCGATGTAGACCAAACCCCCTCCCACCGGCAGCGTGAGGAGGTTGCCTTCGATGGTCTCGATGGTGTTCGAGCCGTTACCTCGCCACGCCAGGAGTTTCTGCGCCGCATCGCCGTCGGTGACGATCAGATTCTGCACCTGCGCCGGACCGTTGATCGTCACGCCCTGCGGCATCTGCAGGACCTCGAACTTCCCGTAGTTGTCCGGATCGCTCGAGACGGCCACGTAGGCGGCCAGCTTGGAAGACCTTCGGGAGATCAGCGGCGACGTCAGATTGAACGACGGCGCGTCCCTTCCGGGCAGCTGGCTGTACACGTAGAACGGCGGCTGATCCTTGTTCACGTCGTCGGGGGCCGGCGACACGCCCCAGAAGTCCTCCTGCGAGTAGAACTGCCGCGGATCGGTCACGTGATAGGCCGCCAGGACGTCCCGCTGCACCTTGAACAGGTCCTCGGGGTAGCGGAAGTGGTCCTTCAGCGACGTCGGAATGTCCTTGTACGGCTTGACCGTGCCGGGGAACGCCCGCATCCAGGTCCGGAGCACCGGGTCCGACTCGTCGAAGGCGTAGAGCGTCACCGTGCCGTCGTAGGCGTCGACGGTGGCCTTCACCGAGTTGCGCAGGTAGTTGATCTGGTTGGAGTTCTGCTGCGCCCGGTTCTGCCCGGTGACCGAGTCGGCGGTGACCTCACCGAGGGCGTTGCGGTCGGAGTACGGGTAGCCGTCCGACGTGGTATAGCCGTCGAGGATCCAGGTCACCCGGCCGTTCACGACCGCCGGGTACGGGTCGCCGTCGAGCGTCAGCCACGGCGCGACCTTCGCCACCCGGTCGCGCGGATTGCGCTCGTAGAGGATCCGCGAGTGGTCGGTGATGTCCGACGAGAAGAGGATGTTCTTCTCCCCGAACCGGACCGCGAAGACCAGCCGTTTGAACGGGGAGCCGATCGAGACGCCGCCGTCACCGTCATAGCTGGTGGTGATCTGGCTGTCGAGCGAGCCCGGGGCCGGGCCGTCGATCTCGGTCTGGTTCGTGCCGACGATGGAGTACTCCGGCGACAGCTCGCCGAAGTAGATCCGGCTTTCGCTGATGTTGAGCGGACCCGTCGGCGGGAGGTTCCCCTCCGAGAACACCGGCTTGCCGCCCTCGACACGGTTCGCGGGCGCGGCGACGAAGCCCTTGCCGTGCGTGTAGGTGAGGTGCTCGTTGATCCAGTTTCGCTGCGCCGGAACGAGACCGCCCTGGTCGAGCTCGCGGACCGAGACGACGTAGTCCCTGGTCTGCTGGTTGTCCCCGGTGCCGGTCGTGTAACGGTCGATGTCGAGCGTGTCCGGGAAGCCGTAGTAGCCCTTGAGCTGCTGGAGCTGGGTGAAGGTGCGCGACAGCTTGTTCGGGTCGAGCAAGCGGACGTTGGACACCGTGCCCACGTCATCCGCGACCGCGGTGGCCGACACGTCCTGTTTCGCCCCGTAGCTGGTCGGATCGACGTCCGCGATCCCGTACGCCGCTCTCGTCGCCTCGATGTTGCGGCTGATGTACGGCGCCTCCCGGGACGCCTCGTTCGGCTTGACCTGGAACTGCTGGACGATCGCCGGGTAGATACCGCCGATCACGACGGCGGACAGCACCAGGATCCCGGCGCCGAGCAGCGGCAACGTCCAACCGCGCTGGAAGATGTTGTAGATGAAAAGGCCCGCGCAGGCCAGCGAGATGAACAGCAGGATGAGCTTGGCCGGCAGCACGGCGTGCACGTCGGTATAGCCCGCGCCCGTCGACACGACCCCGCGGGACGAGAACACCAGGCCGAACCGGTCCAGGTAGTAGCCCCAAGCCTTGAGCAGCGACAGCAGGCCGAGGAGCACCGACAGGTGCGCCTTCGCCGCCGGCGTCACCCGCTCCGTCAGCGGGCCGGACGTGCGGTCCCGCGGGAGCTGCAGGCGGATGCCGCCGAACAGGTAGTGGGTGACGACCGCGACGATCAAAGAGAGAATCACGGCGCTGAGCAGGAAGCCGAGCAGGAACCGCTGGAACGGGTACGTGAAGGCGTAGTAGCTGATGTCCCGGTGGAACTGCGGATCCTTCACGCCGAACGACTGCCCGTTGACCCATTGCAGCCACGTCCGCCACCGCCCGGACGCCGACAGGCCGGCCGCCAGCCCGAAAAGCGCCGTCACGCCCAACAGCACGACGAGCAGGTACGGCTCGATCGCGGACCGGTAGCGCTCCAGGTTCTGCTGCTCCACCGACAGCGGCCGAACCGGCGGCCGGAGCCGATAGGCGAGCACGAGGTTCGTGCCGACCGCAACCGCCATCACCGCGCCGAACAGCACGAACAGCAGCACCCGCGTCCACAGGACCGTCGTGAAGACCTTGCTGAAGTCCACCGACCGGTAGAACAGCAGGTCCGTGTACACCGGCGTGAACGCGACAAACAAGATCACAAGAAGCGCGACGACGAGCAGCGGCACAATCACCCGCAGTCGGGTGATGAACAGCCGCCGGGCCGCGCCGTTGGGCGCCCCTCGCTCAGACGGTCGCGCTGCCACAGTGCATCCTCCGTGCCCTCGGGCCGAGCCCGCCTCCCCCCGAGCCGGACTCGCGCTCGGGCCTTGGCCCACCAGCGATTGCAGGAACGACCGGAACCGCCAGATCGCTTCGCGATCCGGCAGAAACCCCGGCCGGGCGCGCGACGAACAATCGTCCGCGCGCGCTCTTTGGCCCCCTACGGGCAACCTACGCCAGCCGTCCGGGGCGGCCCGCGAGGCGTCTGGGGCGATCGGAGAGGATGAGGCCGTGACGAGGCCAAATCTTCCAGAGCTGACCGAGGTCGTGCTGGAGCTCGAGCGGTACGTGGCCGCGGGCGGCTGGAACCAGTCCCACCGGCTCTTCGCGCTCGCGCACACCGCCGAGCTCCTCGCCTACGACCCGAACCTGACCCATCACCTCGGCGAGGCGGCGAACCGGGCACTGACCCCGATCGAGCAGGAGAACCTCCCCGAAGGCCCGCTCGAGCAGATCCTCGGCACGATCGGCTGGCCCGATGAGGTCGAAGGCTGCGTGCTCGTCACCGAACTGGTCGTCCTGCCGCCCAGCGCCGAAGAGGACATCCCCTACGAGGACCACGAGATCGACGTCTGGGCGACCAGGCATCCCGAACGCCAGGACATCCGCGTCGCCGTCGCCGTGACCCGCTCAGGCAAGTTCACCTCCTGCCTGCGCCGCCGCAACGACGAACGCGAGGTCGTCGTCGACCCCGACATCGCCGACGCCCTCTTCGACGGCCTCTTCGCGACTTTTCTGTAGGTCCGCTCAGCAGGTCGGAATGGTCGGCTGCTGGGGGGTTCCCAGCTTCTTCAGCGCGTCGAGGGCGCCTGAGAGGGTGTCGACCCTGATCAGGTCCAGGCCGGTCGGGGCCATCTTCTTGGCGTCGGCGCAGTTGTCGGCCGGGACCAGGAAGACCGAGGCGTCCGAGCCGCGGGCGCCGAGGATCTTCTGCTGGATACCGCCGATGGGGCCGACCTTGCCGGCGGTGTCGATCGTGCCGGTGCCGGCGATGACGCGGCCACCGGTGAGCGGGCCCGGAGTCAGCAGGTCCACGATGCCGAGCGCGAACATCAGCCCCGCGCTCGGGCCGCCCACGTCGGAGATGCGGATCCGGACCGTGAACGGGTAGGTCCGCTTCTCCGTCGTCGTGATCCCGATCATCGGCCTCGTCCTGTCGTCGACGGCCGCCCTGGTCGTGATGACCGTCGTCAAGGTGGCGCCCGCGCCGTTCGGCGTCGACGACGAGGCGGCACCACGCTGGAAGGTGATCTTCACGTCGTCGCCGGGCTTCGCCTTGCCGATCTGCTCGCGCAGCTCGACCTGGGAGTGCACCGGCGTGCCGTCCACCTCGGTGATGACGTCGCCGGGTGCCAGCTTGCCGCCCGCGGGCGAGTCCGTCGGCACGGCCATGACGACGATCGAGGTGCCGGTCGACTCGATCCCGAGCTCGGTCAGCGCCGCGGCCGTCGCCTGGTCCTGCGAGTCCAGCATCGCCTGGGTGTTCTCCTGCTGGATCTGCTCCTGGCTCGAGCCCGGCGGTTGGATCAGATCGCGCGGGACGACCGCGCGGTCGCCGTCGACCCAGTCCTCCAGCGCGCCGAGCAGGTTCAGCCGCGGCGTCTCCTCGACGGTCGTAAGCTCCAGCTTCCCCGTGGTCGGGTAGGTCTGGCGCCCCTCGATGTCGATCAGCGTGACGCCCTTGACGCTACCCAAAGTGTCCGTCACGGGACCCGGAGCGAGCGTCACGAACGGCACCGGCATCCACAGCCCGGCTATCCCCAGGACCAGCGCGAGCACCGACGCGACGACCAGGGTCTGAGTCCTGCGGGCCATGGCCCGCAGTCTACGTAGGCCTAGATCCGGACGGTCATTCCCGCCGGCCGGCCGGCCGCGCCGGCTGCCCGTCCCGCGGGCCGGGCGCCGCCGGCACCGGCGGCCCGTCGATGGCCTCGGCGGTACCAGCCGGTTCGCCGGGCGCCGCCGGATCGGCGACGACCTGCGCCGCCCGCACGACCCTGGCCGCGGGGACGACGGCACCCGCCCGCGGCGCCTCGGCCGGCCGGCCGGCCGGCGAGCCGCCCGGCCGGGCACGTTCGTGGGCCAGATCGCCCGGGTAGACGGCGGGCGCGTGCGGATCGTCGGCCGACGGGCCGACCGGCCTCGCCAGCGCGTCCATGCTGCGCCGGTAGCCCTCGATGGTGGACGTCGCTTCTCGGGCCCGCGTCGGACGGCCGCGCAGGGCGGTCCACAGCAACGCGAGCAGCAGTGCCGCGGGGGGAATCAGGAGCAACCACATAGCGGCCTCGACGCGAGGTGGAGGGGCGGTGAAAGAGGGGGTTGGTCGGGAAAGTCGGGATCAACGGAGAGGGTGACCGAGTCCGTCCAGGCCCGGCTCTATCGTAGGTGCCCACCAGAGCAGGCGCCTACCCATTCCACCGCGCCATCGGCGAACACCTGCCGCTTCCAGATCGGCACCCGGCTCTTGACCTCGTCGATGAGCAGCCGGCACGCGGCGAAGGCCTCGGCCCGGTGCGCCGCCGACGCCGCCGCGACGACCGCGATGTCCCCGATCGCCAGCACGCCGGTCCGGTGCAGCACGGCGACCGCCAGCACCGCGGGCCCCCCGGACCCGCCCGCCGGTCCGGCTACGGGTCCGGTTCCGGCGCCGTGGGTATGGACGTGGGTGTCAGTCCGGCCGCCGGCAGTCCGCTCGTCCTCGGTCCCCGCCCCGGCCGGCCCCGCCCCCGTGCCGTCGGCCACCTCACGGGCGACGGCGGCGAGCTCGCGCTCGGCCGACGGGTGGGCGACGTATTCCAGCTCGACGACTGACTGCCCGCCGTCGTGGTCGCGGACGGTCCCGACGAACAGCGCGGTCCCGCCCGCCTCCGGCAGCGCGACCGCGGCCAGGCACTCGTCCACCGACAGGGGCGAGTCGCGCAGCCCGGCGACGGCCAGGGCGCGGCCGTCGGCGCGGTGCGGCCGGGCGGCCAGGGGGATGTCCATAGGCCGACGGTAACGCCAGCGCGCGCCCGGAGGCCTGCGCGATCATCACACAGTCCGACATTCGGCCCGACTCCGTCGATGCCATGGCACGACAACCGCATCGTCGTTCGTTGGCGTACCGACGGCGCAAGACACTCCGTGCTAACACCTTGACCCAAGTCCATCCCAGGCGGGCGCTCCACACCCGCTCCACGGAACTACCGTGGATACATGTCCGCACAGCGCGCAGCGAGGGTATCTAGCCGATGAGCAGCCAGTTTCCGTTCGGCTTCACTCCGGGCGGCGGAGGTGAAGATGACGGGGGTGGGGACAAGATGCCTGGGCCGTTCGGCTTCGGCGGCGGCGCTCCCTTCTTCGCCGAGCTGGAGAAGTTGCTGTCCTGGCAGGGCGGCCCGGTCAACTGGGAGCTCGCCCGGCAGGTGGCGGCGCGGACCGTCGGCTCCGACGACCCCGCGATCACCCCGGCGGACGAGGAGAACGTCGCCGGGGCGCTGCGCATCGCCGACATCTGGCTCGACCCGGTGACGCAGCTGCCGGCCGGCGGCGCGACGGCCAGGGCCTGGTCCCGGCTGCGCTGGATCGACGCGACGCTGCCGGTCTGGCAGACGCTGTGCGACCCGGTGGCGACGAAGGTCGTCGAGGCGATGCGGGCCGGCCTGACCGGCGGCCTCGCCCAGCTCAGCGGCGGCGAGGGACTGCCGCCGGAGCTCGCCGACGCGCTGCCGCCGGGCCTCGACCTCGGCCAGCTGATGTCGGCCGGTGGCCCGGTCGTCGAGATGATGAACCGGGTGGGCGGCATGCTGTTCGGCGCCCAGGTGGGCCAGGCGATCGGCACGCTCGCCAGCGAGGTCGTCTCGTCGACCGAGATCGGGCTGCCGCTGGCGCCGGCCGGGACGGCGGCGCTGCTGCCGGCGAACATCGCCGCCTTCGGCGAGGGCCTCGGGGTCGACGCCGAGGAGGTACGGATCTACCTGGCGCTGCGGGAGGCGACCGCCACCCGGCTGTTCGCCCACGTCCCCTGGCTGCGCGCCCACCTGCTCGGCACCGTGGAGGAGTACGCCCGGGGCATCGCCGTGGACCAGGAGGCGCTCGGCCACGTGATGCGGATGGTCGACCCGTCCACGATCATGGACCCGGAGAAGCTCTCGGAGGCGCTCGGCGAGGACGTGTTCGCCGACGCGACGACCCCGGAGCAGGAGGCGGCGCTCGGCCGGCTCGAGGTCGCGCTCGCCCTCGTCGAGGGCTGGGTCGACCACGTCGCGGACATCGCCGCCAGCGAGCACCTGCCCGGCGCGGCCCGACTGCGCGAGATGGTGCGCCGGCGGCGGGCCGAGGGCGGCCCGGCCGAGCAGACCTTCGCGACGCTGGTCGGCCTGTCCCTGCGGCCGCGGCGGCTGCGCGAGGCGGCGGCGCTGTGGGAGGCGCTGCGGGCCGCCCGCGGCGCCGAGGGACGCGACGCCGTCTGGGGCCACCCCGACCTGCTGCCGTCGGCGGACGACCTGGCCAACCCGGACGGGTTCGTCTCCGGCGCGACGGCGAGCTCGCTCGACCCGATCGCCGAGATCGAGAAGTTGCGGGACACCCCGCCCGAGGAGCCGGAGCCGGGCGCGAAGGCGTGATCCGACGGACGGCCGGCCGGACGACGTCCCCGGCCGGCCGCGGCTGACGGCCGATCGCCAGCGCCCGTCGGTCGCGTCCGGGCGGACACCCCGGGGCCAACGGTTGCCAACCAGGGTCGCCCCGCGGGCAACCGGGCGACGAGTGTCAGGTGCGACGCCGACGCCCGCGGCGGGCCGATCGTCGACCAGCCGACTGTCACCGCCGAAAACGCCCGGTAACGCCCGTTTCCGCCGATGAACACCCGGTAGCGCCGCTTTCCCGGAGAGATAGGTCGGGGACGACCGCGAGCATCTACATGCATCGCCTCATGCACGGGACGTGCCTGCGGCGATCCGGAACGCAGTCAGTCGGGCAGCAGTCACCCCCGACCGACGGCGGGCACGGGACACCCTCGGGGCGCGCGCCGGGTGGTCACCGGCATCTGAACGACGCCCACGCGACCGCGCCGCCGCGCAGCCTGCCGGCCACGCCCCGTGCACCGCTGGGGAGGATGGTTCTGCCGCCGCGCGACCGCCTGGCCCCGGGACAGAATCCTGATGGGCAGGAGATCCGGGCGGCGGGCGCGGACCCAACCGGTTACGGACCGGCCCCGTGCCCGAGACGGCTCATGCCAGGGATCGGGACGCATCCTGCCTCATTCGCGACCCGACGTTCTCCTGGACGGGCCGGCCGACCGACGCGAGCCCAGCCGAGTGCGGTCGAGCCACGCGGCGGTCGCCGGCGTCCGGCCGTCTCAAGCACCGTGTCCGAGCATCACTGGGCGTCCGCGCCCGCCGACGTGGCCGGGTGACGGACCTGGGAAGGGAGCGCCACGTGCCCGACAGCTACGAGGGCTACTGCGTGAAGTGCAAGGAGAAGCGCCACTACGAGGGCGAGGTGCGGATCAGCGAGTCGGGCCGGCGGATGGCCCGGGGGACCTGCCCGGTCTGCGGATCCACCATCAACCGAATCCTCGGCAAGGCCTGACGAGCAGGCTGGCGGCGGCCGGCGGGCACGGCCGGCGGGCACGGCCGGCGGGCACGGCCGGCGGCGGGCGACGGCCACGGCCGCACGGGTCGCCGGGATACCGCTGGCACGGCCGCGACGCTGTCAAGCCGCCTCCGTCCACAGGGATACGCGTGCCCCTGTGCGCCCGGCCCGCGATGTGTGACCGTGCGCGCTGTCGGGGCCGCCGACCGGGAGGGACCCCCTCGCCGGGCGGCGCCGGCGCGGACGAGGAGGTGCCGCATGCGGCCCGTGCTCAAGCCCGGACTACGACGCCTGTGGCGGGACGGGTCCACCCTGCAGCTCGGGGTGGACCCGTCCCGCGCGCTCGTCCTGCCCGGGGTGACACCCGGGCACCTCACCGCCCTCGACGCCCTCGACGGCTCCCGCCCCGGAGCCCGGGCCGACGAGCCCACCGCGGCGCTGATCGGCCTGCTCGGCGCGGCCGGGCTGCTCGACGACGCGCCCGACGAATCCGACGAGCCCCGGCTGCCCGCGCTCGACCGGGACCGGCTGCGCCCCGATCTTGCCGCGCTCGCGCTCGCCGCCGCCCGGCCCGGCGCCGCGAACCGGGCGCTGGCCCGCCGGCACCGCGCCCGCGTGCGAGTCCGTGGCGCCGGCCGCGTCGGGGCGCAGGTCGTCACGCTGCTCGCCGCGGCCGGCGTCGGCCACGTCGTCGTCGACGACGCGGGACTGGCCGGGCCGGCCGACCTCTCCCCCGGCGGGCTGGGCCTCGACGCGATCGGCCGCCCGCGTGCGCTGGCCGCGACCGCGGCGCTCGGCCGGATCACCCGGCCGGCACCTGCCCCGGCCGTGGCCGGCCCGTTCCGGCCAGACCTGCTCGTGCTGGCCCCCGTCGGGCCGCCCGTGCTGCGCCCCGACGAGTCCCTGGAGCTCGCCGGTGCCGGCGTTCCCCATCTGCTCGCCGGCGTCCGGGAGACCACCGGAGTGATCGGGCCGCTCGTGCTGCCCGGGCGGACGTCCTGCCTGCACTGCCAGCATCTGCGGCGCTACGCCGCCGACGCCGCCTGGCCGCTGCTCGCGCTGCAGCTGGCGCGGCGGGCCGAGCACGGCCCGGACGCGTGTGATGTGACGCTCGCCGCACAGGTCAGCGCGCTCGCGGCCGCGCAGGCGCTCGCCTTCCTCGACGCCGGCGCCGCCGGCGACCCGCCGCCGGCGACCGCGGAGGGAACCTTGGAGATCGCCTCGCCGGACTGGCGGGTCCGCCGGCGCAGCTGGCGGCCGCACCCCGACTGCCCCTGCGGCGCAGCGGCTGGCGCACCCCCACCAACCCACCCCTGACGGCCGCAGCCCAGGTCACACCCATCGTCACGACGCCACAGCCCGCCGTGGCGGGCGTCGAATGGTACGGCCGTCGCGCCCCGCCACGCGGCCGCCCGCCTCGAATCCGAGGTAGCCGCCGCGCCGGAGGTGGACGATGGGGTGGTGTCCGACATCCCACGCCGGGCCGTCGTCCGGACGGCCAGGCTCGCCACCCTCCCCCTCGGCTACGCGGGCCGCGCGACGCTCGGCGTCGGCCGGCGGCTGGGCGGCCGGCCGGCCGAGGTCGTCGCGACCGAGGTCCAGCAGCGCACCGCCGAGCAGGTCTTCCGCGTCCTCGGCGAGCTCAAGGGCGGCGCGATGAAGCTGGGGCAGGCGCTGTCGGTCTTCGAGGCGGCGCTGCCCGACGAGGTCGCGGGCCCCTACCGCGCCGCGTTGACCAAGCTGCAGGAGGCCGCCCCACCGCTGCCCGCCGCCACCATCCACAAGGTGCTGGCCGCCGAGCTCGGCGCGGACTGGCGGACGCTGTTCGCATCGTTCGACGACGGGCCGGCGGCGGCGGCCAGCATCGGGCAGGTGCACCGGGCGGTCTGGTCGGACGGCCGGCCCGTCGCGGTGAAGGTCCAGTACCCCGGGGCCGGTCCGGCGCTGCTGTCCGACCTGACCCAGCTCGGCCGCGCCGCCCGGCTGTTCGGCGTCCTCGCACCGGGCCTCGACGTCAAGCCGCTGATCGAGGAGCTGCGGGCGCGGGTCGCCGAGGAGCTCGACTACCGCCTCGAGGCCCATTGGCAACGCGCGTTCGCGGAGGCCTACCACGGCGACCCGGACATCGCCGTTCCCTGGCCGCTTGCCGCCAGCGACCACGTGCTCGTCGCCGAGTGGCTCGACGGCACCCCGCTCGCCGAGGTCATCGCCAGCGGCGACCAGTCCCAGCGGGACCGCGCCGGCCTGCTGCTGTGCCGGTTCCTCTACTCCTGCCCGGCGCGCGCCGGGCTGCTGCACGCCGACCCGCATCCGGGCAACTTCCGGCTGCTGTCCGACGGCCGGCTCGGCGTGCTGGACTTCGGCGCCGTGCAGCGCCTGCCGGAAGGGCTGCCCGAGGTGATGGGCCGGCTGACCCGGCTGGCGCTCGACGCGCGGCGCGCCACCGTCGCCGCGGACGCCGACCTGGCGGTCGCCGTCACCGACATCGCCGTCCCGATCGGCGCCGCCGACGCCGGCCCGCGCAGACCGGCCGCCGCCGGGGCCACGGCCCGGGGGGACGAGGACGCGGCCGCCGAGGTCGTCGAGGGGCTGCGCCGCGAGGGGTTCATCCGGCCCAAGGCCGTCGTCGACGCCCAGGAGCTGCTGGACCACCTCGGCCCGCTGCTCGACGCGCTCGCCGAGGAGGAGTTCACGTTCTCGCGGCCGTGGCTGCGGGAGCAGGCGCTGCGCCTCGCGGACTGGCGCTCGCCCGCCGCCCAGGTCTCCCGCCAGCTCAACCTGCCGCCGTCGTACCTGCTGATCCACCGGGTCACGATGAGCGGGATCGGGCTGCTCTGCCAGCTCGGCGCCACGACGTCGCTACGGGCCGAGATGGAGCGCTGGCAGCCCGGGTTCGCGCCGCCCGGCACGGCCGCCGCCCGGCACGCGGCGAAAGCCAACCGCGCCGGCCGGCCGCTGCCCACCCTCGCCGCCGGGACGCCCGCAGGTGGCGACGCGGCGGGCGGCGACGGATCGGGCGGCGACGGATCGGGCACGGCGACGGCCGGCCCGGTCCTGTTCGGACCGCCGCCGCGCAAGGGCCGCGGCACTCGCGCCACGCGCGCGTCCCGGACCCCGCGCCAGCGCGCCCCCGAACCGGCCGGCGACCAGCCCGAGGCCTGACCGGGTGCCAGTGCCGCCGCCGGCCCGTCAGTCCGGCCCGCATGATCGGCGTTTGTGCCCCGCGGTGGTCGCGATGAGAGCCGATTCACGACCGTACGGGGGCACAAGCGGCGATCAAGTACGCGGCGCGACGTTGACGCGCGGGCCAGGCGTCGACGGCGCGGGCTAGGCGTCGCGCGGGCCACGGCTGGCCGGGACGGCGGGGCCGGGCTCGGCAGGCTCGTCGAGGTACAGGAATCCGTAGGCCTCGTCGCGGAAGCGGACGCCGGTGGCGCGCAGCGCCTCGTCCCAGTCCCCGGTGCAGCTGGTCCGCGCGCCCTCGCTGCCGTGGTCCGCGGTGAGCAGGATCGTCACCCGGTCGGTCAGCCCGCGGGCGTCCAGCAGGTCGAGGAAGACGCCGAGGCGGCGGTCCGAGTCGGCCAGCGACGCCCGCGCCTGCGGCGAGTACGGGCCGCCGCCATGGTGGCCCGTGTCGGTCACCGTGGTGTTCCACCAGGTGAACGCCGGTGGGTCCTGGCTCCCCCACAGGTCAAGCACCTGCTTGAGGCCCAGCGCGTCGACCCGGCTCGACCAGCCGTAGTCCACGTTCGCCGCCGCCCATTCCTGGCTCGTATGCGGATCGTCCTCGCCGGGCGGCAGGTGGTCGGCCATGCCGCCGGCGCCGTCGAGGCTGCCGAGCGCCCGGACCAGGCCGAACGTGGAGTACGCCGCCCCGCGGTCGATCGGCTCGTTGACGCAGGCCGTCACCGCCCCGGGGCGGGCGTCGGCGATCGCCTCGAACACCGTGCGCACGCCGGGTCGCAGGTGCTCGCAGGCGGTGTGCCAGACGCTCACCTCGTTGGTGACGACCTGCTCGCCGGTCGCGCGGTCGTAGTAGACGTTGTTGAGGATTCCGTGGCGGCCCGGCCCGACGCCGGTGAGCGCCGACGTGTGGTTGGTCAGCGTCACGCTGGGGAACTCGGCCACCGCACCACCCGTCAGCGCGCAGCCGCGCGCGAGCAGCCGGGCGACGTTCGGCAGCCGGCCCGCGTCGGCCAGCGCAAGCAGGTCGTTGCCGTTGGTGCCGTCCCAGAGCAGGCCGACGACGTGCCGCAGCGGCGCCAGCTCGGCGAGGTCGCCGTCGAGCAGGTCGGCCAGCGCGCAACCCTCGACGTCCGCCATCGCCGCGCCCGCCATCGCCGCCAACGTCGGGGCGATGTCGACGACCCGGGCGCTGCGCGCGAGCCGGCCGCGGCCGCGCACCCCGGCGCCGGCGAGCAGCAGCGGCGCGCGCGACTGGCCGGCGTCGAGCGATCCGTGCTCGCCGAGGTGGCCGCCTCGTTCCGGCCAGTAGTGGCCCGCGGTGTGCACGACGACGACGTCCGGCGAGCGGGTGGGATCCGCGAAGACCGACGCGAGCCGCGGCCCGGCGAGCGGATAGGAGTTGCGCCCGTTCGGCGGCGAGGGGTCGGCGAGCGCCTCGGCCCGCGGCACCCCGTGTAGCGGATCCTGCGTCTCGACCGGGTTGCGGCCGCGAAGCACCTGCCAGGGGCCCCGGGGCGCCGCGGTCGGCAGCCGCGCGGCGCCGGCCGCGTTCGCGACGTGCAGCCAGTCGCCGTCGACCCAGGCGACCAGGTCGACGATGTGGTCGAGCTCGGGAGACGTCAGCGCCGCCGCGGCGATGGCCTTCTCGGCGGACCGGGACGAGGAGAGACAGCCGGGCGACGAGCGCCCGGTACCGGTCTGGACGGCGTAGGTCCGCTCGCTGCTCGGCACGAGCGGAAGACTACTGGCGCACACCGCACCAGCAGGCGACGAACGCCTCACCCCCGGAGGGCGAAATACCGAACAGGCGGGGCCGAGACGAAGCCGGCCGCCTGACCGCCCCGAGCGGGGCGACCAGGCGGCCGGGAAGGAGGGATCGAAGACAGGGGGCGGGCGCCGTCGGCCGTGAGATCGGAAATCATGATCACACCGCGTTGGCCGGCTTAGGCCGCGACCACCTTGCGGGGACGGCCACGGGGACGCTTGTACGGGACGACCACGCCGGTGACGACGAGCTCACCGCCCCACACGCCCCAGGGCTCGTGGCGGTCAAGCGCCGTCGACAGGCAGGCCATCCGGATGGGGCAGTCGCGGCAGATCGCCTTCGCGGCCTCTACATCGGCCGGCGACTCCGCGAAGAACAGGTCGGGGTCAGCGTCCCAGCAGGGCAGCGAAAGACGCTCCCGCTCGATCCGGGCAACGATCGAGGGGTCGAACACCGGTGTCACCTCCGACACGGGGAATCTCTTCGGAGCGGTCAGAAGGGAAAAACACAAAGGCCGCGGTCCCCAGCTGGGGTCCGCGGCCTCGGGTTCTGGCCTAGGTGCCGGTGTTATGCCGGCGGTTCCGTCGGAGACGGACCCCTGCTGTCTGGGTGGCGTCGCGTGAACGCCTGGTTCCTGGCCTTGAGCTGGTTCGGGTGGGCAGCGGCACCCGGCGCGACGGCAGACTTCGCCCCCGTGACCAGGACCTCGGCGCTCGCGACGTGCCGCTCGGCGAGGGCGACGATGGTCGCCTCCGTCGGTGCGGCGGCGTGACGTGCCTCGCCTGCCGGGCTATCCGCCACCGAGGTGGCCGCCAGCGACATGGCCGTCGCGCGCGAGAGCGCCAGTGCCGGGATGTCCATAGCGCTGGGCCACGCCTGGGCATCGGTCATGCCGATGCCGCGCCACGCGCCGCCGGTTTCGGCGACGGTGAGCACGGGACCGGCCGGGACGCCGACCGCGCGCGGACGCGCGAAAACGGCCCCGAGCTCGGCGCAGCCGGCGCCGGGATACGCGATGTCAATGCTGTTCAGCACCCCTACCGCCTCCCTTCGCGCGGCCGGTCCGCCCTCGCGGCCGACATCTGTCATCGGTGTCCGAGACCTGGTGTCACGCCCGGCCGGTCGATGATCGCGGGTTGGGGACCCGAGACGATCACTGTCCAGCGCTCAGCGAGCACCTGCTCTGGTGTTCACGGGTAACGGTAGGGGGCGGCCGCAACCGCGACAACTTATTTTTCGCGTCGATCTGGCGACACCCCCGGTGACGGCGGCGGCCGGAACACGCCAACTCATCACATAGAGCAACGATCTCTGCCCGAGACGTCGCGACGGTCCCGAGGCTCCCGGACCTCCGCGACGGCGACCCAGGGTGACCACACCGCGGCCCGGCGGCCAAGGTCGTCCGCTAGCCGCGCCCGGCGGTCACCAACGCCAGCACGTCCGCGCCGTAGCTGTCCAGCTTCACCTGGCCGATGCCCGGGATGGCGATGAGCTCGGCGACCGTGCCGGGTCGGCTCTCGGCGATCGCCTCCAGCGTCGCGTCGGTGAGCACCACGAACGCCGGCCGCCCCAGCTCGCGGGCCTTCTCGGCCCGCCACTCCCGCAGCCGGTGGAGCAGACCACGGTCGACCTGGCTCGGGCAGGTCGCGCAGCGGCCGGCACGCGCCGCCGCGCCCGTGAGCGACTGGCCGCAGACACGGCAGGGAACGGCGACCCGGCCCCGCGACCCCGCCGGCCCCCCCGCGGGGGAGCCCTCCCCACGCTCCCGCGCTGGTCCGCCCAGCTGACCCCGGCGCCCGGCGGCCGCGGGCCGGGTACCGGCGGGGCGCAGCCCGTCCAGGAATCTCGACCGGCGACGGGGCCGGCCACCCGGCCCGCGCGCGAGCGCCCAGGACAGCGCCAGGTGCTCCCGAGCCCGGGTCACCCCGACGTAGAGCAGCCGGCGCTCCTCGGCGATCTCCTCGTCGGTCTGCGCGTGCACGATCGGCACCATCCCGTCCACCAGGCCGACGAGGAACACGGCGTCCCACTCCAGGCCCTTGGCCGCGTGCAGCGACGCCAGCGTCACGCCCTCGACGGTGGGGGCATGCTGGTGCGCGGCCCGGTCGGCCAGATCCGCCACGAAGCGTTCCAGGCCGGCGTCGGGCTCGGCCGCCACCAGGTCGAGGGCCAGCCGGTGCAGGGCGGCGACGTTCTCCCACCGTTCCCGCTCCGCGCCGGTGGCGGGCGCCGTCGCCCGCCAGCCGCCGCCGCGCAGCACGTCGGCGACCGTGTCCGCGAGGCCGGTCGGGCGGTCCGCGGCCGCGGACCGCAGCGCGGCACGCAGCAGCCGCACGGCGTCACGCACCTCCGGCCGTTCGAAGAACCGCTCGCCGCCCTTCACCAGGTACGGGATGCCAGCGGCGCCGATCGCCTCCTCGTAGGCCTCGGACGCGGCGTTGATCCGGTAGAGCACGGCGATCTCGCTCGCGGGCACGCCGCCGGCCAGCAGGGTCCGGATCCGGCTCACCACCGCTCGCGCCTCGTCCGCCTCGTCCGTGCACTCGAGCAGGACGGGCTCCGGGCCGTCGGGACGCATCGCGATCAGCCCGGGGTGCCGGGCGACCACCCCACCCACGGCGGCCGGGGCCGCGGGGGCGACGGCCCCACCCGGCCGGGCCGCCGGCTGGGCTGACATCCCGAGCAGCGCGTTCGCCAGGCCGACGACCTGCGGAGTCGATCGGTAGTCACGGACCAGGTGGACGACGGTCGCGGCCGGGAAGCGGCGCGGGAACCCGACGAGGTAGCGCGGCGAGGCGCCGCTGAACGAGTAGATGGTCTGGTGCGGGTCGCCGACGACGCACAGGCTGTCCCGATCCCCCAGCCAGGCGTCGAGCACCCGCTGCTGCAGCGGGTTGACGTCCTGGTACTCGTCGACGACGAAGTGCCGGTAGCGCGACCGCATCTCGGTGGCGACCCAGGAGTGCTCCTCGATGAGCGCCGCGGTCAGCAGCAGCAGGTCGTCGAAGTCGACCACGCCGGCCGCGCGCTTCACCTGCTCGTAGTCGGCGTACAGCAGGCCGACGGCGTCCGCAGGCCATGCGGTCTCCCGGCCGGTCGCCTCGGCGGTGCGGGCGTAGTCCGCGGGCGTCACCATGGTGGCCTTGGCCCACTCGATCTCCGCGGCAAGGTCGCGCAGCTCGCCGCGGTCGGGTCGCCGGGACGCGCGGCCGGCCGCCTTCGCGATCAGCGGGACGCGGCTGTGCACCAGCGAGGGCAGGGCCGCGCCGGCGACCTTGGGCCAGAAGTACCCGAGCTGGCGCAGCGCCGCTGCGTGGAACGTCCGGGCCTGCACGCCCTCGACGCCCATCCCGCGCAGCCGGGACCGCAGCTCACTGGCGGCGCGGTTGGTGAAGGTCACCGCGAGCACCTGGTCGCCGGGGACGCCCTGCCCGGTGAGATGCGCGATTCGGTGCGTGATGGTCCTGGTCTTGCCGGTCCCGGCACCGGCGAGGATGCAGACCGGGCCGAGCGGGGCCAGCACGGCCGTGCGCTGCTCCGGGTCGAGTCCCGCCGGCCGCGCGCTCTCGCCGGACTCGCCCGGTCGTGCCGGCTCGCCCGCGTCGACGGGGTCCGCCGGGCGGGGGGTGGGGGCGACGGCGGCCAGCTCACCGGACATGACCTGGAACCGTAGTCACCGGCGGCCGGGGGAAGTGGCGCGGCCGTCCGCGGGTTGTGGATTGCTGGCAACCCGGTCACGGGTCGCCAGCATCGGGCCCCTCCCCCTATGACCGGGTATGCCCGTTAATGGCTCGCGAGGGTGCGGTGACGGAACGCCGTGCTTTGCTCGGCCAGGCGAGAGGATGATCAGTGCTCACTATGTACAGCACGAGCTGGTGCGGCTACTGCAAGCGACTCAAGCGCCAGATGGACGACGCGAACATCCCCTATCAGGTCGTGGACATCGAGTCAGACCCCACTGCCGAGCAACTGGTCCGCGATGCGAACAACGGCAACGCGACCGTACCCACGGTCGTCTTCCCGGATGGGACTGTGATGACGAATCCGTCCCTCCGCCAGGTCGCCGAGAAGGTCACTTCTGCCGCATAACGGATACGCAGAGCAACGAGAAAATCGGGGCTCGACGCCCTCCGGACGCATACACGGCCGGCTCATGGGACGGTGTCCGTCACTGCCCGTGAAGTTTGTGGGAGAGTTCGGCCTGTGTCGTCACCACCCTCAGGACAGGCGCGCAGCACCGTGGAGGCTGCCGCGCGGGCAGCGCAAGCCCTCCACCGCATGGAGGCGACCGGATTCGTGGAAATCTCCACGACAACGGCCACCTACCTGCAGGTGGTCGGAGCGCTGCCCGGTCTCGAACCGGGAACGCAGTTTCCACGGGCGGCCAGCCTCGTTGCCCGCGTCCTCGACGGCGCCCCCGCCATTGGCACCAATGTGGGGACGGAGCCGAGTCTCGCGGACACGGCCGAACACACCCGCTTCGGAGTGGGCAGTCACGTCGTCGTGCCGGTCCTCACCCGTTCGGGTGAGCTCGCCGGTCTGCTGGTCGGCCTCGACCGCGGAGCGGTCGAGGTCGGTCCCGCGGCGCTGCCGCTGCTGCGCGGCATAGCCGACGGCCTCGGCGCCGCCTGGCAGCCGCCCGACGGCGCGCCGGCAGCGCCAGCTCCGCCCAGCTCCCCGGCACCCGTCACGCCGACGGCGGCGGCCACCCCGCCGCCGACGCCCGGTGCAGCCGCGACGCCCGGTGCAGCACCGACGCCCGGTGCAGCACCGACGCCCGGTGCAGCACCGGCACCGGGCGCGGCACCGCCCGCGGCGGGCGACGGGCCCGCGGACAACACCCCCAGCCCCGGCGGGATCCGTCCCGGCCCGCGGCCCGCCACGCCCGCACCGGGCGTCGCCGGCGCAGCGCGGCCCGCACCCGGCCAGGCGGCCGGCGGCGCCCCCGCGCCCGGCCCCGCAGCCGTACCCGGCGGCGCCGCAGCGACCAAGCCGCGGCCGGGGCCACCTCGACCGGGCCCCCGCCCCGGTCCGCCGCCACGCAACGCGGCCCCCCAGCGCACTACGCCGTCGCCGACGGCCGAACCGCCGACCGCTACGAGCGAGGACGGCGAGATGAGGCTGCGCCGGACCAGCTCCGGCTGGGTGGTCGAGGGCCCGGGCATCGACGTCCGCCCGGTCGGCGACCTGATCTCCGCGATGGTGCTCGCCGACCTGCTGGCCGAGGACCTCAATCCGCCCAGCCGGCCGCGGCGGGCCGACCGTGAGCTCGGCGAGGTCGAGAAGCTGCGGCTGTCGGTCGTCCAGCTGGAGCACGCGCTCGCGTCCAGGGTGATCGTGGAGCAGGCGATCGGCGTGCTCGCCGAGCGCCATCACATCAAGCCCCGGGACGCGTTCGAGCGGCTGCGGCGCACCGCGCGCGGGATGGGCCGGCGGGTGCACGACCTGGCCCGCCAGGTCGTCGACTCGGTCAGCGACCCGCGGATCGCCTTGCCGGGAGAGCTCGGCGGCCGGCCGCCGTCGGCCGCCCCGGCCGGGCCCGGAACGGGTGGCGCCCCCCGGCCGGCGCCGCCGCGCGCCACGCCGACCCGGCACTGACCCGCCGAACCGGCGTCGCCGGTTCGGCGGTCCGCCCGCCAGCGGGCCCCGCCCGGCACGATCGGCGAAGCGTCGCGCGTGGCCAGGCCGGGCCGCCGGGGCCGGTGGTCAGCGCGCGGGCGCGGCCAGCACCGTCGTCACGGCGCCGAGCGCCGCGACCGCACCAGTGATCTTCTCGGCGTCGCCGACGAGGACCCCGACCAGCCCGGTGGGCGCGAGCAGGCTGGTCGCGATGGCCAGCACCTCCTCGGCGGTCACCTTGGTCAGGGCGGCCGGATGGTCACGCAGGTACTCGACGCCCAGGCCCGTCCCCGCCAGCCCCGACAGGGTCGAGGCGAGGCCCGTCGCCGTGGCGCTGCCGAGCGCCATCGTCCCGACCGAGTACTGCCGGGCCGCCTCCAGCTCGTCGGCGGACGGCGGGAGCACCGCCATGCGGCCGAGCTCGTAGAAGATCTCCAGCAGCGCCGGGCCGGTGACGTCCGTCGAGACGTCGGCGGCCACGGTCAGCCGGGAGCCGGCCTGGTAGTGGTCGACTCCGCTGCGCGGCGAGTAGGTGTAGCCCTTGTCCTCACGGATGTTGTCCACGAGGCGCGAGCTGAAGTAGCCGCCGAAGATCGTGTTGGCGAGCCGCTGCGCCGGGTGGCCCGGGTCGCTGCGGTCGCGCGCGACCCCGCCGAGACGGATGTTCGTCTGCACGGCGCCCGGCCGGTTCACGATCAGGATCGGACCCGTCGTCAGCGCGGGGACCGCCGGCATGGACTCGGGTTCGCCGCCGGCCCAGCCACCGAGCGCCGCCTCGACCGCGCCGAGCGCCGCCGCCGGGTCGAGGTCGCCGACGAGGGTCAGGATCGCGCCGCGCGGCGAGATCCGCGCGGCGTGCAGGGCGCGGACCGACCCGACCTCGACGCCGGCGAGCACGGCGGGCTCGGCCACGACGCTGCCGTACGGGTGCCCGGGGAACATCCGGCCGACCAGGGCCTCCCGGGCGATCACCGCCGGCTGGCTGAGGGCCATCGTGGCGTCCTCGACGATGCGGTCCCGCTCGCCGGTGAACTCGTCGTCGGGGTAGCTCGCGCCGGTCAGCACCTCGGCGAGGATGCCGAGGAGCGGGTCGAGGTGGGTGGCCAGCGCGGAGCCGACGATCGCGAGCCGGTCGGCGTCGACGACGGTCGACAGGGCGCCGCCGAGCGCCTGCACGGCGGTGGCGATCTCCACCCGGTCCCGCTTGGCCGTGCCCGTGAACAGCGTCTCGGCGAGCAGCTCCGCCTGCGCGGTGTTGTCCGCGCCGAGCGCGGTGAACGGAATCCGCAGCCGCAGCTCCACCAGCGGCACGCTGGTCCGCGCGACCACCAGCACCCGCAGCCCGTTCGCGAGGGTCCGCTCGACCACCGTCGGCAGATCGGCCGGAACGGTCGGGCGGACGGCCGGAATGAGGCTGGACCGCTCGGTCATCGTCGTCATCGCGCCCGTCGTCCCGTCATTCGGTGTCCGTCGTCTGCCGTCATGAGGTGGCCCCGGCCTTGAGCTCCAGTACCGAGCGGCCCTGCGCACGCAGGGCCGCGGCGGCGGCCGCGACGGCCTCGCCGGGCACCGCGCACAGCAGCTTCGGCAGCTCGTTGAGCATCTCGGGGCGGCCGCGGTGCAGTTCGAAGGCGCCGAGCGCCAGCGCCCGGCCGAGCGCGTCGTCGGCCTCCCGCAGCAGCACCGAGGCGACCCGGGCGCGCACCCGGTCGAGCTCGCCGTCGGCGAGGCCGTCGGTCGCGAGCCGGTCGAGCTCCTCGTCGACGGCGGCGAGAATGCCGTCCGCCGCCGACTCGACCGGGTGCCGGGCCTCCACGGTGAGCAGCAGCGGATCACGCTGGTCGAACGGGTCGCCGAACGTGCCGACGTAGCTGCTCACTCCGATCACCGACCGGTCGACCTGCACGAGGCGCCGTTCCAGGCGGCTCGCGTCGCCGGACGTGAGCACGTCGGTGAGCAGGTGGTGAGCGAGGAAGCCGGTCAGATCGGTGTCCGGGTCGGGAATCCGGTAGCCGATCGCGAGGGCCGGCCGCGGCGCTAGCCGGTCGACCAGCTGGTCGCGCCGTTCGTCCGCGCGGACCGGCTCGGCGAAGCTGCGCCGCGGCGGAACGGCCCGGGCGGCGATGTCCCCGTAATACCGCTCGACGAGTTTCATCGCGTCGTCGGCGGCGAAGTCACCGGCGATCGTCAGGACGGCGTTGCCCGGGGCGTAGAACTTGTCGAAGAAGTCCGCCGCGTCGTCCAGGCTGGCTGCTTCCAGCTCGCTGAAGTCGCCGTAACCGTTGTGCGCGTTCGGGAACGTGTCGAACGCGACCGGCGGCAGACTGATCCAGGGAAACCCGCCATATGGCCGGTTCATCACGTTTACGCGAATTTCCTCCTGGACCACGGCTATCTGGTTGTCCAGGTTCTCCCGAGTGATTTTCGGGGCCCGCATCCGGTCGGCCTCGAGGAAGAGCGCGAGCTCCAGCGCACCGGCCGGTAGCAGCTCGTAGTAGTCCGTGTGGTCGGGATGCGTCGAACCATTGAAGATGCCACCCGCGGCCTGCACGTGTTTCGGATGCTCGGCCTTCCCGATGTGCTCGCTCCCCTGGAACATCATGTGTTCAAAGAGATGAGCGAATCCGGTGCGGCCCTCCGGCTCGGACCGGAAGCCGACGTCATAGTGCACGGCGACGGCCACGACCGGCGCCGTCGCGTCCGGGGCAAGCACAATGCGCAGCCCGTTGTCGAGCCGGGCCCTTTCCAGCGGATAGGCGGGCGAGGGAAGAGACGCGGTCATCGCGGCGTACGCCGTCGGGTCGGTGCCGGTGCGTGGGGACACATCTGGCCACGCTACTGCGCCCGGCACGCTCGCCGGCACCAGTAACGCCAAACCGCGACGACGCCCAGCGCCGGCAGGCCGGCGCGCACCACCGTCACGGCGCAGGCCGCGAGACCGACCAGCAGCAGCGAGCTCGCCACCGTGCCGACGGTGCCGCTTCCACCGACACCACCAATTCCGGCCAGCACCAGGCACCCGGCTACCTGCGCCGGCTCGTCTACGCGCTGCGCCCGCCGGCCCTGGACGAGCTGGGCCTGCTGGCCGCCCTGCGCGAGACGCTGCGGGGGGCCGCGGTGCCGGTGACGCTGACAGCCCCGGACGCGCTGCCGGCGTTGCCCGCGGCGGTCGAGGTCGCCGCATATCGGATCGTGACGGAGGAACGCGCGACGGCGCTCGGCGGAGCGTGGGCCGCAGCTGCACGCCACCGACCGCGCCGCCGCGATTCTCGCCGCCCGCCGGGCGGGTCTGGGCGACCCGTAGCCCGGCCCCGTGACGGCGGGTCGCGCCGAGATCCGCGCGTACGCCGCGTCACGGGTCCGCCAGGGGTCGCGGCGGCTACCGTGACGTGCATGGAAGCGACTGTTCCCCTGGGACAGTTTCCGGCCGGGATGCGGGCGTTGCTCGGCGCGGAGTTGGCCTCGGTGGGTGAGGACATCATCGCGGCGATCGCGGCGGAGGTCCCGGCCTACGCCCGGCCGCTGGAGGGGCGGTTCGGGCACGGCGTGCGGGCCGGCGTCGCCGAGGCGCTGCGCAGGTTCCTCGCGATCGTCGACGGCGGCCCGCAGAATCCGGCGGACGTCGCCGCCAGCCGGGAGATCTACGTGCGGCTGGGGCACGGCGAGTTCCACGCCGGCCGGTCGTTGGACAACCTGCTCGCCGCCTACCGGATCGGCACCCGGGTCGCGTGGCGGCGGTTCGCCGACGTCGCCCGGCTGCGCGGCGGGCTCGACGCGGCCGGCCTGGTGACGCTCGGAGAGACGCTCTTCGGCTACATCGACGGCGTCTGCGCCGCATCCACCGAGGGATACGCGCTCGCCCAGTCCGCGGACGCCGGCGCCCGCGAGCGCATGTGGGACCGCATCGGCGAGCTGCTGCTGTCCGGGGCCGACCCGGCGACGATCGAGGAGATCGCCCAGGCCGGCTCGCTGCGCGTCCCGGACCGGCTCGCCGCCGTGCTGGTTCCCGCCCGCGCCGGCGCACGGCACCGACCCGGTCTGCCGAACGGCTGCCCGAGCGCGACCCACGGCCCGGACCTGTGGCTGTTCGTGAACGGCGACGACGTCCGCGGCCAGCGGCTCGCCGGCCAGCTCGCGGGCCGCAGTGCCGTCATCGGCCCGGTCGTTGCCTGGTCCGACGCGGCGACGAGCGCCGAACGGGTCCGGCTCGCCCGCCAGGCCCGCGACGACGGGGTGCTGCCGGCGGACCCGCGCGACGGCCCGCTGTTCACCGACGACCACCTCGCGGCGCTGCTCCTCGCCCGCGACCCGCTGCTGCTCGCCGACCTCACCCGCACCCGGCTCGCACCGCTCGCCGGACTCCCGGAACGAACCAGGCAGCGGCTGGCCGCCACCCTGCTGCACTGGCTGGCGCTGCGCGGCCAACGCGCGCTGATCGCCCGTCACCTGCACATCCACCCGCAGACCGTCCGCTACCGCCTCCTGCAGCTGCGCGAGCTGTTCGGCGACGCCCTCGACGACCCGGATGCCCGCTTCGAGCTGGAGCTCGTCCTCCGTGCCGGAGCCGCGGTCATCCTCAGCGACGAGGGCGGCCCAGACGGCGACGGCGCCTGAGGGCTCGCCGCCGCACTGGAAAGGGCCCGCCGAAGGGGTCCGCGGTGAGCGGCTGGCGAGTCGGCGTCCGGGCCGCCGGACAGTCCAAGCGTCTTCCCGAGCATCTGGGGAGTCTGGAACGCGGCCGCGTCAGGCCGACGTGCCCGTCGCGGGGTCGCCTGCGAGCTGCCGGATCGCCGCCCGGAAGAAGTCGACGTCGACGGTGAGCCCCACGGCCACCGGTGCGCCGGTGCCGACGACGTTGCCGCCGAGCCCACGGCCCGGCGGGCCAGCCGGCGCCGGGGCGGCCCCGGCCGGCCGGCGCAGCTCGCGCAGGTCCACGACGGTCTGCCCCCAGGCGGCACTGCCGCCGGTGTCGACCTCCACCGGCAGCGTCCGGACGCCGAGGATGTCCGGCCGGACGACGGCCATCGCCGCCAGCAGGTCGTGGCAGGGCGTCTCCCCCGCCGCGCACAGCGAGCCGCCGTGCCGCCGGTAGAACGTCAGCGGCTCATACAGGAAGTCCGCCGCGGCGGTCCGCCGGGCGGCCAGCGCCGCGAACTCCACGTCGCGCAGGGTCGCTTGGTGGGTGACGTCCAGGCCGACCAGCACCAGCGGCTGCGCCCACGCGGCGCCGATCACCGTGGCGGCGGCGAGCGGGTCGTTCGCCACGTTGGCCTCCGCCGTGGGCCGGGCGTTGCCCTGGGCGTGGGCGCTGCCGCCCATCACCGTCAACCGGCTCCCGGTCGCCGCCCCCGCGTCCGCGCGCACCGCCGCCGCCAGGTTCGTCAGCGGCCCGAGCGTCAGCAGCGACGCTCCCCGGCGCATCTCCCGGACCAGCACGTCGACGGCCGGCGTGTCCTCGTCCGCGCCGCGCCGCGGATCGGGGAGTCCGACGTCACCCAGCCCGTCCTCGCCGTGGATGAACACCGGACGGGCGATCGGCGGGGCCGGGTCCGACGGGTCGGACCCGAGGTAGACCGGAACGTCCGGCCGGCCGGCCGCCTCCAGGATGATCCGCAGGTTGCGGGCCGCCTGCCGCACCGCGACGTTGCCGCCGACCGCCGTCACGGCCGCGATCTCGACGTCCGGCCGGCCGCACAGCCAGACGATCGCCGCGGCGTCGTCGATCCCACCGTCACTGTCGATCACAAGGCGCACCCGGCACCCCCTTTCGCCCTCATTCTTGCTGGTTCGTTCCGGTGCGGGAGGGTTCCTGGTGCACTCCGTCGGGGCGACGATCCGGCCCCCTCGTCGCACGGCGGTCGACTAGCGTGCGAGGCGTGCGGCTGGGGACGTTCAACGTGATGCACGGGCGCTCGGCGCGGGACGGCGAGGTGGACCTGGAGCGGTTCCGGGCGGCCGTGGCGGAACTGGACTGCGACGTGCTCGCGGCGCAGGAGGTCGATCTCGACCAGCCCCGGTCCGGCGGGGCGGACCTGTGCGCCCTCGCCGCCGACGCGCTCGGCATCCCCGCGGACGGCCGGCGGTTCGCCGCGACCGTCTATGGAACTCCGGGCTTCGCGTGGCGGCCGGCGGACGGGCCGCGGCCGCCAGGTGAACCCGCCTACGGCATCGCGCTGCTGAGCCGCTTCCCGGTCGTCGACTGGCGGGTCCTGCCGCTCGGCCGGGCGCCGGTGCGCTCGCCGATCGCGGTGCCAGGGCCGGACGGGTGGCCGCGGCTGATCCTGCTGCCGGACGAGCCGCGGCTCGCCATCGTCGCGCGGCTACGGACGCCCGGCGGACCGCTGACCGTCGCGAGCACGCACCTGTCCTTCGTCCCGGGCTGGAACGCCGCGCAGCTGCGCCGGCTGACCCGGACGCTGGCAGCCGGCGTCACACGCGGCGCTGGCGACGACCGCGGCGCTGGCGACGAGCACGGCGCTGGCGACGAGCGCGAGGCCGGCGAGGCCGTGGTCATTCTCGGCGATCTGAACCTGCCGGGGCCGCTGCCACGGGCGCTCACCGGCTGGCGCCGGCTGGCCGCCCGGCCGACGTACCCCGCGCACGCGCCGCGGGTGCAGTTCGACCATGTCCTCGGCCGCGGGAACCTTCAGCCGGTCGTCGCGGTGCGGGCCGAGCAGACGGCGATCTCCGACCACCGCGCACTTCTCGTCGACCTGGCGACCGCGCCCCGGCCGCGCGCCTAGACACGCCTCCCGGCAGTCGACATTGGGGTTCGCCGGCCCGGCTCGACCCCGATTTCACCTGCCTCGACGCCCGCCCGACCCGCGGCGCGGCTTACGGGGCGTCGAGTGGGTTCCGGTCGTCGGACGTGTCCGGGCCGGCGGGTGCGCCGAGGAGGGCGGCGAGGTCGGCCTCGGCCGGCAGCGCCGGGCGTACCAGGCGGCTGTCCCTGACGTAGTAGAAGGCGGCGTCCACGGCGTCGAGGGGAAGGCCGCGCAGCCGTGCCCAGGCCAGCCGGTAGAGCGCGAGCTGGATCGGGTCGGCGGCGGTGGCCCCGGTCTTCCAGTCGACGACCTCGTAGCGGCCACCGCCCAGGTCGTACACGGCGTCGATGCGGCCGCGGACGACCCGACCACCGACCGGCAGCTCGAACGGCGCCTCGACGGCGAGCGGGCGCCGCCCGCCGTACGGGCCGGCGAGGAACGCGTCCTTCAGGGCGCGCAGCTCGGCGTCGTCGAGGTGGTCGTCCTCGGCGCCCGGCAGGTCCTCGTCGTCGAGCAGGGGGCGGCGGTCGAAAATCTCCTCGACCCAGGTGTGGAAGCGGACGCCGCGGCTCGCGGCGGGGATCGGCCGGCGCGGGAGGGGGCGGACCAGCTCCTGGGCGAGGCCGTCCGGGTCGGCGCGCAGCTTCATCACCTGCGTCGCCGTGAGGCCCGCGGGCAGCGGCACCCGGCGGACGGGGGCGCGCGCCGCGAGCTCCTCGTCGAGCAGCAGCCGGGTCTCCTGGTCCAGGGCGTCGAGCAGCGCCCGCTCGTGCGCGGTCATCCCGGCGAGGTCGTCCCGGGTGCCGACGCCGTCGGCCGGTGTGCGGCTGCCCGCGGCGTCGCGGTGGGCGGCCGCGTCGGCTGCCCCGGCCGCGGCCGCGGCGGCGAGAACGGCGGCCGTCGGCGTCTCGGCGAGCAGGCCGCGCACCGCGTCCGCGGCCGCCCGCCGGGCGACACCCGCCGGCGTGTCGGTCGGCACCGGCCAGACGAAGGCCGGCGGGGTCTCGAGCGCGGGGTTGGTCTTCTCCAGCGGGATGTCGGCCCAGTGCTCGACCCGACCGTTGCCGTCTCCGCTCGCGTGGGCGCGCAGCTCGTCGAGGAACGCGGACGGGCCGCGGGGCTTCTTCTGAGTGGGCCCCCACCAGTGCCCACTGGCGATCAGCGTCGAGCGTGCCCGGGTGAACGCGACGTAGGCGAGCCGGCGTTCCTCGTGCTCCGCCTGCGCGCGGCACTGATCGGCGAACTGGTCGAACGCCGCCCGGTCGTCGTCGACCGTGAACGCCGGCAGGTCGTCGGCGTCGCCGCGCAGCGGGGTCGGCAGCACGGCGGCCGAGGTGGTCCACCGGTCGCCGACGGTGGCGTCCGGGAACGAGCCGCGGCTGACGTTGGGCACGGCGACGACGTCCCATTCCAGGCCCTTGGCGCCGTGCATGGTGAGGACCTGGACGGCCTTGCCCGCGCCGGGGAGGTCGGCGTCGAGGCCGCGTTCGTACTGCTCGCCCGCCTGCAGGAAGCCCAGGAACGAGGTGAGCGAGGCCCGTCCGCTCGCGTCGTCGTAGCCCGCGGCGGAACGGTCGAAGTCGGCCGCGACCCGCAGGAAGGCCGCGAGGTTCTCCCGGCCGCGGCTGCCGCGCGGCGCGGCGAGCTCAAGCTCGACGTCGAGGCCGGTCGTCGCCACCACCCGGTGGATCAGCTCGACGAGCCCGGCGCCGCCGTGTGCCCGTAGCTCGGCGATCTCGGCAGCCAGCGCGCGGGCGCGTCTTGCCCCCTCGGCGGAGAGCTCGGGGCCCGGGTCGGCCAGCGCGTCGGCCAGTGAGACGACGTCGCTGGGGTCGACGTCCGCTACCGCGTTGTCGAGGGCGTCCGCCGGTGCCGCCGCGGCGGCGGGGGTCTGGGCGGCGGGGGGCTGGGCGGCGGCGGTCTGGGCGGCGGCGGTCTGGGCGGCGGCGGAAAGCTCGACGGCTGTCGGGGGCCGGGGCTGGGGACGCGCGGCGGGCGCGGTACGCAGCAGCTCGACGGCCCGTCGGCCGAGCGCCGCGAGGTCACGCGGGCCGAGGCGGGTCCGCGGGCCGGTCAGCAGGCGGACCAGCGCCGGGTTCGCCGTCGGGTCGTCGAGCACCTCGAACATCACCCGGATGTCCGCGATCTCAGGCTTCGCGAGCAGCCCGCCGAGCCCGAGCACCTCGACGGGCAGTCCCTCGTCCGTCAGGGCCGTCACGAGTGCGGGGACGTCCGACCACGAGCGGACGAGCACCGCGCACTCCCGGGCCGGGCAGCCACCCCGGACCCGCTCCGCGAGCTGGCCCGCGACCCAGCGGACCTCGTCCGCCCAGGTCAGGTGCAGGGCGACGGCCGTCTCGCCGGCGAGCGCCGCCTCGGGGCGCGGCCGCAGGACCGCGACCGCCCGGGTCGGCAACCGTTCGGCGACGGCGTTCGCGAGGGTGAGCAGCCGTCCGCCGCTGCGCTGGTTGACCGAGAGCGGGTAGGCGGCGGCGGGGGTGCCGTCGGCCTGGCGGAAGTGCTCGGGGAACCGGTCGAGGTTGCTGGCCGAGGCGCCGCGCCAGCCGTAGATCGCCTGCGCCGGGTCGCCGACGGCGGTGACGGGGTGACCGGCGCCGAACAGCCCGGCCAGCAGCCGGCGCTGGGCGACCGACGTGTCCTGGTACTCGTCCAGCAGCACCACCGCGTACTGGCGGCGCAGCAGGTCGCCGACCTCGGGCACCTGCTCGGCCAGCTGGGCGGCGAGGGTGATCTGGTCGCCGTAGTCGAGCAGCTCACGGCGGCGGCGGGTCGCCCGGTAGTGACTGACCAGGTCCGCGAGCTCCAGGCGGCGGCGGGCGGTCAGGGCGAGCCTGCGCAGGTCGCGCACCAGCGTCGCCGTCCCCGGGCGGGCGCGGGCGCGTTCGACGGCGGCGAGCACGTCGGCGAGCCAGCGCCGGTCGAAGGCGGCGAGCTGGTCGGGGTCGACGAGGTGCTCGCCGCACTGCCCGTCGAGCGCGACGATCGCCTCGACGAGCGCCGACATCGAACCGGTGAACGCCTCGACGCGGCCGGGGTAGCCGCGGGCGACGTGCGCGGCGAGCTGGTAGCGGGCCGCGGCGGGGAGCAGCACGCAGTCGGGTTCGAGCCCGAGTCGCAGGGCGTGGTCGGCGACCAGCCGGCTGGCGAACGAGTTGTAGGTCGCCACGGTCGGCTCGCCGACGCCGTCGTCCGCCGCGGGTTCGGCGACGCCGTCGTGCGGCACCGCCAGGCCGGCGGCGAGGCGGGCGCGACGCAGCTGGGCGAGGGCGCGCCGAACCCGCTCCGCCAGCTCGCCCGCGGCCTTGCGGGTGAAGGTGAGGCCGAGGATCTGCTCGGCGGGCACGCCGGCGGCGGCGACCAGCCACACCACCCGGGCGGCCATCACCGACGTCTTGCCGGAGCCCGCACCCGCGATGATCACGCCGGGTACCGGGGGCGCGCAGATCGCGTCCAGCTGCTCCGCGGTGAACGGGACGCCGAGCAGGCCGCGCAGGCCCTCCCGCGTCAGCCGGCCACCAAGGTCACCGGGCCCGACGCCAGCCGCGCCGGGCGTCGCCGCGGCGCCCGCGGAGTCGGCGCCCACGGAGTCGGCGCCCACGCCGGGCGGCGGCCCGACCGGCGCGAACCAGTCCTCGACGGCCGCGCCGGCGTCCGCGCGCTCGGCGAGCCCGGGGAGGGCAGGCTGCGGCGGAAACGCCTCCCGGACGGGCCGGGTGGCGAGCGGGACGGCGGCGAGCGGGACCGCCCCGGTCGGCAGGGCGGGCAGCGCCGCGTCCGCGCGGCGGGGAGCAGGGTCGCCGGTCCGCGGCTCGGCGGCGCCGGCGGCGGCGCTGTCCTGGTCCTGAACCGGCGGCGAGGTGTCCATCACTCGACCACCTGCCGGCCGTCGACGGGCCAGGCGGGGCAGCAGCGCCGGAACGAGCAGTAGTCGCAGCCGGGTCCCGTCGTCGGGGCGAACGTCTCGGTGCTGATGGTGCGCACGGCGTCGCCCAGCAGTTCGTCCACCCAGGACTGGCCGGTGGGCAGCGCCTCCTGCCGCTGGACCTGCGGCGGGCCGGCGGGCTCGCCCGGACCGCGGGGACCCGCTCGGTCCCCGTCGGCGTCGCGGCGGAGGTGGACGAGCTCGGCGCCGCCGGGGACGGCGTGCCCGTCGCCCGCGGCCGCGGGCGGCATCTGCTCGGGAGCGGGCGCCGCGTCGACCTGTTCGTCGACGCCGCCCTCGCGGACGGCGAGCTGGTAGGTGCCGAGCTGGACGTGCTCGACCAGGTCACGGGCGCCGACGGCCGCCCGGCCCGTCTTGAAGTCGATGACGTGGACCTGGCCGGCGTCGTCGAGCTCCAGCCGGTCGATGGAGCCGCGCAGGCGGACCGGGCGGCCCTCGACGGTCAGGTCGATGCTGAACCGCGCCTCGGAGCCGACGACGACCCGGGCGCGCTCGGCGGCGTGCCAGTCGAGGAAACGGGCGAGCGCGGCCCGGGCGGCCGCGCGCTCCTGCTCCGAACGCCACCCGGCCTCGAACGCGAGGTGGCGCCAGACCGTGTCGAGGCGGGCGTCGAGCGCGGCGAGGTCGGCCGGGGTCTGACCGGAGGTGACCTCGTCGACGAGCGCGTGCACGACGCGCCCGAAGCTCTGCGCCGTCGTCGCGGGGCGCCCCGCGTGCGTCTCGTGCTCCAGGAACCAGCGCAGCGAGCACTCGCGCAGCCTCGACAGGGACGAGCCGGACAGCCTGATGGGCGCGTCCACGGGGACGACGGGCACGTCGGAGGCCGTCCGGTCGTGCACCCCCCACCAGCGGTCCGGGTGCGCGGCGGGCGCCAGCGGCCGGCCGGCGTGGTCGGCGGCCGCGGCCAGCGCGGCGAGCCGCCGGTGGGCGGCGCGGCGCAGCGCCGGGGTCGCCGCCGGGTCGGCCGCGGCGCGGCGCAGGGTCGCGACGAGGCTCGCGAGCGTGAGCGGCCGCGGGGTCCAGGCCGAGCCGTCCGCCACCGGAACGCCCAGCTCGGCGAGGAACTCGCTGCGCCGGGAACCGGCCTCGTTGATCGCCCCGTCCTCGCCGGCGGTGTCGACGGCGGTCACGACGAGCCGGCGTCGCGCCCGGGTGACCGCGACGTAGAAGAGCCGGCGCTCCTCGGCCCAGCGGTCGCGGGGGGTCTCCGGCGGCCGCAACCCGCCCCGGGTGGGGGCGTCCAGCTGCTCGGTGCCCAGCAGGGAGTGCTGCGCGCGCAGGTCGGGCCAGGCGCCGTCCTGCACACCGTGGACCACGACGACGTCCCATTCGAGGCCCTTGGCGCGGTGCGCGGTGAGCAGCCGGACCGCGTCCGGCCGGACCTCGGCGCCGGCGCGATCGTCCGCGGCGAAGTCCTGGCTCGTCAGGTCGGCGATCAGCCCGCGCGCGCCGCCGCCGGGGCCGCGGCGCTCGCCGAGCCGGCCGGCCGCGTCGAACAGGGCGACCACGGCGTCCAGATCGGCCTCGGCGACGCGGCGGCGCGCCCCGTGGCCGAGCGTCGCGGACCGGCGCAACCGTACCGGCCAGTCGGTGCCCTCCCACAACGCCCAGAGCGCGTCCTGGGTGGAGCCGCCAGCCCGAAGGCGCCGCCGCACGGCGCGCAGCAGCCCGCCCACCTCGATCACCGGACGCACCAGACCGGCGTCGATGCCGCCCGGGACCAGCTCGGGATCGGCCAGCGCGTCGCGAATCATCTCCGCGGACGAGGCGAGCCGGCGCGCGCCGCCGGCCGAGCCGGGCGCGTCCGGCCCGGCCTGACCGGCACCGCCATCCGCCTGGTCGGATGCCTCCGCGCCGCGGGCGTGCTCCCGCAGGGCTCGGCCGAGCGCGCGCAGGCCGGCGGGACTGGCGCCGCCGAGCGGGGACAGCAGCAGCGCGCGGGCGTCGGCCGCGGTCAGCAAGGCCGGCTCGTCGGCGCAGCGCAGTGCGGCGAGCAGCAGCGCCGCCGCGGGCCGGGCCGCCAGCGGCGGCTCGTCACCCGCCAGGTCGACCGGCACCCCGGCGGCCGTCAGCGCCTGCGCCATCGGCGCCAACGCGTCGGCGGAGCGCGCGAGCACGGCCATCTCGTGCCAGGCGACCCCGCCGGCGAGATGCTCGCGGCGCAGCAGGTCGACGACCGCCTCCGTCTCGGCGCCCTCGGACGGGAACGACAGCGCCTCGACCTGGCTGGCGCGATCCGGCTCAGCGGGCACGAGCCCGCGGTGGGCGCGCAGCGCGGCCACCGGCAGACCCGACACGGGCAGACGGCTGGCGACCTGCCGGCTCGCGGCGAGCACCGCCGGGCCCATCCGGCGGCACACTCCGAGCGCGCGCACGTCCGCCGGCTCACTGTCGGCGCGGCGGAACCGGCCGGGGAAGTCGAGCAGGCCGCGCACCCGGGCGCCCCGGAACGCGTAGATCGACTGGTCCGGATCGCCGAAGACGACCAGGTCGGCCCCGCCCGCCGTCAGGGTGGCCAGCAGCCGCTCCTGCGCCGGGTCGGTGTCATGGAACTCGTCGACGAAGACCGCCTGATAGCGGCCGCGCAGCGCCTGGCCGAGCTCCGGATCCTCGACGAGCGTCGCGGCGCGGTGGCCGAGCTCGGGATAGTCGACCGCGCCGTCATAGCCGAGGTTGTCCAGGTAGTCCGTGTAGAACTCGGCAAGCGCGACCCACTCCGGCCGGCCCGCGCGGGCGGCGAGCCCCTCCAGGCCGGCGGGGTCGTAGCCGACCGCACGCACCCGGGCGAACAGCGCATCGACCTCCTCGCCGAAGCCGCGGGTGCGCAGGCACACCTCCAGCGACGCCGGCCAGTGCGGCCGGCCGATCTCCCGCGAGCCCTCGATCAGCTCGCGCAGCCGGGTGAACCGCTCCGGGCCGGTGAGCAGCCGCGGCGGTGGGTCGCCGACGCGGGGGAACTCGCGCAGCACGGCGTAACACCAGGAATGGAAGGTCCACGCCACCGGGCCGCCGACGGGCATGCCCACCCGCGCCACGATCCGTTCGGACAGTGCCCGCGCCGCCTGCCGGCTGAAGGTGAGCACGAGGATCGAGCCGAGGTCCAGCCCCGTCTCGACGCGGTGGGCGACCGCCTCGACCAGCGTCGTCGTCTTGCCGGTGCCCGGGCCGGCGAGGACCAGCAGCGGGCCGCCGCGATGCTCGACGACCGCCCGCTGGGCGTCGTCCAGCCGCGCCGGATCGGCCCACCTGACCTGCGGCGATGACCGGTCGAGCCGGTACCGGCGCGCGTCGCCGCCGGGCCGGGTCAGCACGACCGGCCGAGTGGGGGCGGGCGATGTGGTCACGCATACAGCAGACCACGCGACTCCGACAGTTTCGCGATCGCCCCGAGGCCGGCCGCCGGGCACGGACCGCGGCCGCGCGCGCACCGGCGCGGCTCGTCGGCGGCCGCTGTGGGAGCCTGCAAGGCATGGGAGAGTGCGCGGGCAAGGTGGTGCTGGTAACCGGAGCGGGCGGGGGCATCGGCGCGGCGTGCGCACGCCTGCTCGGTGCCGCGGGCGCCCAGGTCGTGGTCACCGACATCGACGAGAGCGCGGCCAAGCGGACCGCCGCCGAGATCGAGCGGGCCGGCGCGGACGCGCTCGCCCTGGGCCTGGACGTCACCGACCCGGACGCGGTCGTCGAGGCCGTCGCGACGGCCACGCGGACGTTCGGCCACCTCGACCTGGCCGTGAACAACGCCGGGATCGCGCTGCCGCGCCAACCCGTGGACAAGATTCCCGTCGACGACTGGCGGCGGGTCGTCGACATCAACCTGAGCGGCGTCTTCTACTGCCTGCGTGCCCAGATCCCCGCGATGCTGGCGGCGGGCGGCGGGTCGATCGTCAACATGGCGTCGGTCCTCGGCGTCGTCGGCTTCACGGACGCCGCCGCCTACTCGGCCGCGAAGCACGGCGTCATCGGGCTCACGAAGACGGCGGCGCTGGAGTACGCCACCCGGGGCGTCCGGGTCAACGCGGTCGCGCCGAGCTTCGTCGACACCGCGATGCTGAACCAGGAGTCCGGGCGCAAGATGCGCGGCGCGGCGCTGCTCGCGCCGATGGGCCGCTTCGCGACCGTCGACGAGGTCGCCGAGATCGTGCTGTTCCTGCTCTCCGACCGCTCCTCGGTCGTCACCGGCAGCGTCTACCTCGCCGACGCGGGCTACACGGCGCGCTGACCGGCCTCGGGCGCCCGGCCGGCGTGATCGCCGGGCGAGCGCCGCGGGACGCGGGACGCGGCGACCCGTGCCTCAGGCGGGTTGGCCGTCCCAGCGGGCCTGGGTGAGGTCGACGCGCTCACCACCCGGGCGCAGCGGGGTGCCGTCCGCGACCAGTCGGGTGAGAGCCTCGACGGGGGCTGTCGGGGTGGGCTCGCCGGTCGAGCGGATGACCCGATGCCACGGGACGTCCTCCTCATCGGCGAAGCGGGCGAGGACGGCGCCGACGTGGCGGCCGGTGCCCGCGCCGACGTACTCGGCCACGTCCCCGTACGTCATCACCTTGCCGGCCGGGATCCGAGCGACCGTGTCGAGCACCGCCCTGGCGTACTCCCCCGGGCGGCCGCCGACGTGGATGCGCGCCCTGGTGCCCAGCCCGGCGGACACGCTGGCGGGCGCGCCCGCGCCCCGGCCGTCCGGCCTTGGTCCTCGCATGAGGGCAGCATGCCAGCGACGTCCGACCTTCCGGAAACGACCGAGGCCCCGGCACCGGCTGACCGGCGTCGGGGCCTCGCTCAGGCCGAGTGATCCAGCACGGCGGCGCTGCCGTGGCGATCCTCGTCAACTGCCCGCATGATCGCGGTTTGTGCCCCCGCCTGGTCGTGTCCCTGGCCAGTTCAGGACCACGGCGGGGCGCAACCGGTGATCATGTTTGCCGCGGCCTAATAGACCGGCAGGCCCTTGTCGACCTGGGTGGCCCAGGCGGTGACGCCGCCCTGGACGTGCACGGCCGACGAGAAGCCGGCGTTCTTCAGGGTGGCGAGCGCGTCGGCCGAGCGGACGCCCGACTTGCAGTAGACGACGACCCGCTTGTCCTGCGGCAACTCCGACAGGTGCGCGGGCAGGTCACCCTTCGGGATCAGCTTCGCGCCCGGGATCCGGACGATCTCCCACTCCGCCGGCTCGCGGACGTCGATCAGCTCGATCGCGGCGCCCTCGTCCAGCCATTCCTTCAGCTCGGACGCGGTGATCGTCGAGCCGGCGGCGGCGAGCTGCGCCTCCTCGGAGACCACGCCGCAGAACGCCTCGTAGTCCTCGACGAGGGTGGTGATCGACGGGTTCTTGCCGCACAGCGGGCACTCCGGGTCCTTGCGGACCTTGATGGAGCGGTAGCTCATCTCCAGGGCGTCGTAGACCATCAGCCGACCGACCAGCGGGTCGCCCACGCCGGTCAGCACCTTGATGGCCTCGGTCGCCTGGATCGAGCCGATCGACGCGCACAGGACGCCGAGCACCCCGCCCTCGGCGCAGGACGGCACCATGCCGGGCGGCGGCGGCTCGGGGTAGAGGCAGCGGTAGCACGGGCCGTGCTCGGCCCAGAAGACGCTGGCCTGCCCGTCGAACCGGTAGATCGAGCCCCAGACGTACGGCTTGCCCAGCAGCACCGCGGCGTCGTTGACCAGGTAGCGGGTCGCGAAGTTGTCGGTGCCGTCGACGATCAGGTCGTACTGGCTGAAGATGTCCATGACGTTGTCGACGTCGAGGCGCGTCTCGTGCAACACGACGTTGACGTACGGGTTGATCTCCCGGACGCTGTCGCGCGCCGACTCGGCCTTGCTGCGGCCGACGTCGGACTGGCCGTGGATGATCTGGCGCTGCAGGTTGGACTCGTCGACCGTGTCGAACTCGACGATGCCGAGTGTGCCGACTCCGGCGGCGGCCAGATACATGAGCGTCGGCGATCCGAGGCCACCCGCGCCGACCGCCAGGACCTTGGCGTTCTTGAGGCGCTTCTGCCCGTCCATCGCGACATCCGGAATGATCAGGTGTCGGGAGTACCGGCGGACCTCGTCGACGGAGAGCCCGTCGGCGGGCTCCACCACAGGTGGAAGGGACACGCGTGCTCCTTGCTTTCGGCATCGATCGACGCAGCCGCTGAGAACGTCTCTTCGACGATGCCACAGGTGGCTCCGCCGCCGGCCTGCCGCACCGGGGGTGGAGCGCTACGACGTGAGGTGCAGCGACCCCGCGCGGCCAGATGTTCCCGTGTCTCCGGCTCGCTGGGCGCCGCCGCGGTCGGCTGACGCCGAGCGTCAGCAGTCGAGACGGATCAGAACGGGTCAGGCCGAGCGGCGGGTCGACGTCTTGGTCGGCGTCTTGGCCGCGGTGCCCTTGTTCGCGGCGGTCTTCTGGCCGGTCGACGGCGACTTCGACGTGGACTTCGCCGCCGTCTTCGCCGGGGCGGACCTGGCACCGCCGCCCTTTGCCGGGGTCTTCTTGGCGGCGGAACCGCTCTTCGCCGCCGTCTCGTCGTCCGCCGGTTCGGCGGTCTCGTCCGCCGCCGCCGCGCCGTCGGCCGGGCGACCGGCCCGGGCGGCCTCGATGCTGGCCTTCAGCGCGGCCATCAGATCGCCTGCGGGCGCCGCCTTCTCCTCCTCCGGAGCGGCGACGATCTCCTTCCCGGCGATCTTGGCGTCGATCACCTGGAGGAGGGCGGCACGGTACTCGTCGCCGAACTTCGTGGGGTCGAAGTCGCCGGCGAGCGTCTCGATCAGCGAGCCCGCCATCGCCAGCTCCTGCGGACGGACCTCGACCGACTCCTGCAGGAACTGGAACTCGGGCGTGCGCACCTCGTCCGGCCAGAGCATCGTCTCCAGCACGAAGATCCCGTCCCGGACCCGCAGGGTGGCCAGCTGCTCCCGCTGCCGCAGCGCGATCTTCACGAGCGCGACCCGGCCCGACGACTCCAGCGCGTCGCGCAGCAGCACGTACGGCTTCGCCGCCATCTTGTCCGGTTCCAGGTAGTAGCTCTTCGCGAAGTAGATCGGGTCGACCTGGTTCAGCGGGACGAACTCCAGCACCTCGATGGCGCGCGAGGTCGACAGCGGCAGGTTGGCGAAGTCCTCGTCGGTCAGCACGACGGTCTCGCCGTCCGCCAGCTCGTAGCCCTTGGCGATCTCCGAGAACGGGACCTCCTCGCCGTCCGCCGCGGAGACACGCTTGTACCGGATCCGGGAGCCGTCCGAGCGTCGGACCTGGTGAAAGGCGACGTCACGCTCCTCGGTCGCCGAGTACAGCCTCACGGGGATCGAGACGAGGCCGAAGCTGATCGCACCCTTCCAGATCGAACGCATGTTCGCCCCTTACGTAGTTTCAACCCCATCGTGAGCCACCGGACGCCCGCTGTCCCCCCGACCGCCGAACCCGCCAGCCCCACCGCGATCCGCATTACTCCGCCCACGCGGCCCCCTTGACGGACCGTCCCGGCGGCCTGCGCTCATCGGTGCGTCCGGCCGTGCGTCCGGCGGTGCGTCGACCGTGGCGCTCGTCGACGCCTCCCGGCGCGTCGCCGGCACCGATGAGCTGGGGCCCGCAAAGCCGTCGACACAGGAGGAGGGCCGTCGACGACCCGACGGATCCGCCGCCGAGACCCGGGAATAAGCCCACCTGGCCGGTTCCCGCGAGACGCTGGGTCATGCAGAACGTTCGGCGCCTGGCAGCGAGCGCAATGGTCAGGCGGCCCCGTCGACCCGGGACGGGGTCGGCGTCCGGCCGGTCGTCACCGGACGGGCGGGCGGCGGGCACAGCGCAGGAGGCGCGCATGGGCGAGGCGAGCAAGGCGGCAACCACCGTCGAGGTGGCCGGCCGCCAGCTGAAGCTGACCAATCTCCACAAGGTGCTGTATCCGGCCACCGGCACGACCAAGGCCGAGGTCATCGACTACTACACCCGGATCGCCGACGTCCTGCTCCCCCACCTCGCCGACCGCCCACTGACCGTCGTCCGCTTTCCCGAGGGCGTGGGCGGCCAGGGCTTCTTCAGCAAGAACGCCCCCGCGCACCGGCCGGACTGGGTGCCCGTCGCGACGCTGCCGTCCCCGGGATCGACGAAGAACCGCCCTACCGTCAGCTATCTGGTCGCCGACGAGCAGCCCACGCTGGTGTGGTTGGCGAACCTCGCCGCGCTGGAGATGCACACCCCGATGTGGCGGATCTCGACCGGTAAGCCGGACATCCTCGTCGCCGACCTCGATCCCGGCCCGGGGACCGACGTCCTCGACTGCGCGCGGGTCGCCCTGCTGCTGCGCGAGGTCCTGCCCGAACCGCTCTGCGTGAAGACGAGCGGGTCCAAGGGCCTGCAGGTCTACGCCCGGGTCGACGACGGCCGCGAGAGCATGCAGGTGCGCGCCGACATGCGGATCGTCGCGGAACGGCTGGCGAAGGACCATCCGGACCTGGTCGTGTCGAACATGCGCAAGGACCTGCGGGGCGGCCGGATCCTCCTCGACTGGTCCCAGAACAACCCGGCGAAGACGACGGTCTCCGTCTACTCCCTGCGGGCCCGCGCCGCGCCGACCGTCTCGACGCCGGTCACCTGGGACGAGCTCGCCGCCGCCCGGGAAGCCGACGATCTGAGGTTCACGGCGCGCCAGGCACTCGACCGGGTCCAGGCGCACGGCGACCTGTTCGCTCCGCTCCTGTCCTGACGACCGACGACGGCCGAAGACGGCCGAAGACGGCCGGAGCACAGCCGCGAACCCGGCCGGATGTACGGCGGCCAGGCGGAGACGCAGCAGCGGCGTTCAGGCCGGGCTCGTGTGGGTACGCCGTGGTTCCACAGCACCGGGTAGCCCGTTTCCACCGTGGAGGGCCAGATGAGCGCACCGACCGAGATTCCCATCGACGTGCCGGTCGCGGACGCCGCGGAGCAGGCCCGCGAGATCCGCCCGGCCGAGCCGGCCGACGCGCAGACCGCGCCGCCCCGCGCCGCCGAGGCGGGCGAGGCCGCGGAGTACGACGCGGTCGAGCAGAGCCTGGAGGTCGCCGACGACGAGGACGAATACCGCTGACGCCGCGCGCCGCGACGAGGCACATCGGCCCACCTGGATGAGTAGTGTTGTCGGGATCCAACAGGAGGTGGCTGTGACCGTCGAGCCGGCAGCGCCGCAGTCGCGCCCGGGCAGGACTCCCCGCCTCCCCCGCACCGCTCGCCGTTTCCAGCTGCTCGGCGCCGCCCGCGAGGTCTTCGTCGCGCAGGGCTACCACGCCGCCGCCATGGACGAGATCGCCGAGCGGGCCGGCGTCAGCAAGCCCGTGCTCTACCAGCACTTCCCCGGCAAGCTCGAGCTGTACCTCGCGCTGCTGGAGGAGCACTCCGAGAAGCTGGTGAGCAGCGTCCGCGAGGCGCTCGCGTCGACGTCGGACAACCGGCTGCGGGTGGAGCGCTCGGTCCGCGCCTACTTCGACTTCGTCAACGATCCCAGCGGCGCCCACCAGCTGGTGCTGGAGTCCGACCTGCGCAGCGAGCCGGCGGTCCGCCAGCGGGTCGAGGACGCCTTCGCCCAGTGCGTCCGCGCGATCGCCGCGACGATCGTCGCGGACACCGGTCTGCCGCAGGACGAGGCCGATCTGCTCGCGGTCGGCCTCGTCGGCCTCGCGGAGACGTGTTCGCGCTGGTGGCTGCTGCGCGGCGGCACGGTGCCGCCGGAACGGGCCGTGGAAGGAATGGTCGAGCTCGCCTGGCACGGCATCGGGGGCTATCCCCGCAGCGGCCCAGCCGCCGACGGCCCGGCCGCCTCGACGTCCGGCGACGCCGACTGACGCGCGGGCGGCGACGCCCTAGCGCGCCGACCACCCTGCTGCCGGGGGCACACGGGTGGGCGGGAGCCGCACGAGCGAGCGAACGTCGCTGTGCCGGGAGCGAACACGACGACTCGGACCGGTCGTGGCGGCGTCGAGGGCCATAGTGTGTCGTGTGATCGCCCGGCAGCGGTGCGCGGCCACGCCGGACGCGTGCGTCGTCGCACCAGGCGGCCGCCCCGTACGAAGGCCGCGTGACCAGGGCCACGCCCCGCGCGGCCCGACACCGCCGGTAAGTATCAGCCCGCAGTGCAGACGAAGGCGAGGTCATCCGGGTGGAGGTCAAGATCGGCGTGCAGAACGTCGGCCGGGAGCTGGTGCTGGAAAGCAACCAGACGCCGGACCAGGTCGCCGAGGCGGTCGCCGCGGCCCTCGCCGCGGACAACGGGCTGCTCTCCCTGATCGACGAGAAGGGCCGGCGGGTGGTCGTGCCGGCCGCGAAGCTCGCCTACGTCGAGATCGCGGAGGCCGAGTCCCGTCGCGTCGGTTTCGGCGCCTCCTAGCTTCTCCGCTTCCCCGCGTCTGCGCGGGGTTCCCGGCGCACACCACGGGAGCCCGGTCGGCGGCGCGGCGGGCTCATGGCGACCCATCCGGGGCGCGACCGTCACGGTCGCGCCCCGGATGTCGTTCAGGAGGAAAGGCCCAGGGCGGCCATGCGCTCCGAATGGGCCTTCATGATGCTGTTGAAGATGACCGCGACGGTCTCCAGGTCGCCGACCCCGACCAGCAGGCCGGTGAGGGCATCGCGCTCCACGGCCACCTGCTGGGCCTGGTTGAGCGCCTCACCGACCAGCCGGCGGGCCCAGAGCGCCAGCCGACCGGCCACCACCGGGTTGGCGGCGATCGCGGCGCGGACCCGGTCGACCACGAAGGCCGCGTGCCCGGTGTCCGCGAGCACGTCGAGCACCAGCGCCCGGGCGTCGTCGTCCAGACGGTCCGCGATCGCACGGTAGAAGTCGGCCGCGATCGCGTCCCCGACGTAGGCCTTCACCAGGCTCTCCAGCCAGTCGGCCGGTGCGGTCAGCGCGTGGAATGCGTGCAACGGGCCGATGAACGGCGCCATCGCCGCCTCCGGGTCGACGCCACGGCCGGCGAGCGCCATGCTGATCGCCTCGAAGTGCGTGAACTCGGCCGCGGCCATCGCTGCCAGCGAGATCTTGTCGCTGAGCGTCGGCGCCATCCGGGCGTCGGTCGCCAGCCGCTCGAACGCCGTGAGCTCTCCGTAGGCGATCAGGCCGAGCAGGTCGACGACCGCCTGGTCGACCACCGCCCGCTCCGCCACCCCCGCGGGCGCAGGTGTTCCCTCGGGATCGGGTGCGGCGCGGGAGCCGGCAGGTTCGCCGCCACTCCCCACGGACCCGCCAGCCCCCGCAAGCACTGTGCTGTCCGTCACGTGGCTCATCTCCCAGGCTGATCGATCGCTTGCCGTCACCCGGCGTGTTACCCATTGGCGCTACTCACTCATCACGACTGGGCCTGTGCCATCGGACCAGGTCGTGTTCCCGCTGAGCAACGGCGGAGGGGCCACGATCGTCGCGGAGCGCGCCCATGGAGTGGTCACACAGGTTATCCTTGGTGTAGCCGCTGGTCATCACAGGCCGGCCGGCCGCCGAAGGCAACGCGTCGCCCCGGATCCGGGCTGCTGGGTCAAGCTGCCGGCTTCGAAGTCACTGGTTTCGAGGCCGCTGGCCCACCCCGCTCGATCGGGTCGCTGGCGCGGCCCGGGCACATCGCGAGCGGCGCCTCAACATCGGACACCGCTCAGGAGCAGACCAGGAGCGATTCGCTGTCCGCCACCGCCACATCTCCAACCATCACTGACACCACCCCCGGCGAACCCGCCGCGACCGGCGCGGAGCCGACCGTCCCCGCCCCCGCCGAGGCCGAGGCGAAGACGACGTTCGCCGATCTCGGCGTCCGCCAGGAGACGGTCGACGCGCTCACCGCCGCCGGCATCGTCCACCCCTTCCCGATCCAGGAGCTCACGCTTCCGCTCGCGCTCTCCGGCACCGACATCATCGGCCAGGCGCGCACCGGCACCGGCAAGACGCTGGGCTTCGGCATCCCCATCATCCAGAAGGTCCTCGGCCCGGACGAGGGCGCCGACGGCCGCCCGCAGGCGCTCATCGTCGTGCCGACCCGCGAGCTGTGCATCCAGGTCACGGCCGACCTCGAGCGCGCCGGCGCGCGCCGCCGGGTGCGAGTGCTGTCCGTCTACGGTGGTCGGGCCTACGAGCCGCAGCTGTCCGCGCTGCGCACCGGCGTCGACGTCGTCGTCGGCACCCCGGGCCGGCTGCTCGACCTCGCCCGCCAGCGCGCGCTCAACCTGGGCAACGTCGGGATGCTGGTGCTCGACGAGGCCGACGAGATGCTCGACCTCGGCTTCCTGCCAGACGTGGAGCGCATCGTCTCGCTGCTGCCAGCCGGCCGGCAGACCATGCTGTTCTCGGCGACGATGCCCGGCCCGGTGATCGCGCTCGCCCGCCGGTTCATGATCCGGCCGGTGCACGTCACCGCCGAGCAGCCCGACGAGGGCCGCACCGTACCGACCACCAGCCAGCACGTCTTCCGCGCGCACGCGCTGGACAAGATGGAAGTGCTGTCCAGGGTGCTGCAGTCCGACGGGCGTGGGCTGTCGATCGTGTTCGTGCGGACCAGGCGCACCGCCGACAAGGTGGCTGAGGACCTGTCGAACCGGGGCTTCGCCGCCGCCGCCGTGCACGGCGACCTCAACCAGGGCCAGCGCGAGCAGGCGCTACGCGCGTTCCGGGCCGGCAAGATCGACGTGCTGGTGGCCACGGACGTCGCCGCCCGCGGCATCGACATCGGCGGCGTCACCCATGTCGTCAACTACCAGTGCCCGGAGGACGAGAGCGTCTACCTGCACCGGATCGGCCGCACCGGCCGGGCCGGCGGCAGCGGCGTCGCCGTCACGTTCGTCGACTGGGACGACCTGGCCCGCTGGCAGCTGGTCAACCGGGCGCTCGCGCTGCCGTTCGACGCGCCGCTGGAGACCTATTCGACCTCCCCGCACCTGTTCGAGGCGCTCGGCATTCCCACCGGGTCGACCGGCGTGCTGCCCCGCGCGGCGCGGACCCGCGCCGGCCTCGCCGCCGAGGAGATCGAGGACCTCGGCGGGGGCGGCCGCAAGCCGCGCCGGGGGCGTACCGCCGAGGCGCCGGCCACCGACACCGACCGCGCCGCCGCCAAGGAAGCGGCGGCCGCCCGCAGCCGACCGCGCCGGCGCACCCGCGGCGCCGGCGCCGCCGCGGCCGCGGCCGGGCTCGCCGAGGAGGCCGGCACGGACGACGAGGGCGCCCTCACGCTGGAGGTCGTCGCGGCCGACGGCGGCGCCGTCACCGACGGCCGGGGCGAGCTCGCCACGGCGGCCGTCGCCGACCTGGCGGACGCGGCGGGCAACGTCGACGGCGTCGACCCGGCCGAGATCGACGACCAGGGATCCGACGAGTCACCCGCGCGCCGGCGTCGCCGCCGCCGCGGCGGCCGCGGCCGCTCGGGCCGGACGACCACCGCGGAAGGACTGGACCTCGCGCCCGCCGGCGACGAGGACGGCGCGCCGGAGTCCCACGCCGAGTCGGCCTGAGTCCGGCAGCAGCCAGCACGTACCGAGGCCGGCTCAGTGTCGGGCGGCGCCCAGCGCCAGCCGGACCCAGCTGACCCGGTGGCAGGCCGGGCAGCGCAGCAGCGACGGGAATCGCGGCCGGACGAGGGGCAGGTGCAGGCTGGGCGCCAGCACCGCCAACGCCCGCCGGGCGCCCACCGCGGTCGCCTGCCCGCAGCGGGAGCAGGTCACCGTCACGCTCGGGCCGTGCGGCTCCGGCGGGTGCTCGCCGCTGTAGAGGGCGCGCTTGCCGTGCCGGTCGCGGCCGACGGCGCCGGGCCGGGGAGCCGGCGGCGCCGCGTCGGACCCGATCGGCCGGCCGGTCCGCGGGCGCAACCGGTCGAAGCCGGCCGACGCGGCCGTGCGGGTCGGCGGGGCGCTCATCGGGCGGTCCTCGTCGGCGCGGCCGCGACCGCGGCGGCCGACAGCACGCCGGCCGGCATCGCCGCCCCGCCCAGGTCCGCCGCCCCGCCCAGGTCCGCCGCCCCGCCCAGGTCCGCCGCCCCGCCCAGGTCCGCCGCCCCGCCCAGGTCCGCCGCCCCGCCCAGGTCCGCCG
>Ga0105248_10000193_pt1 | contig 70636 bp, 59 predicted proteins | sample KBSS34metaG_FD_81524 | JGI IMG/M metagenome (GOLD analysis project Ga0105248, IMG submission 81524) | Switchgrass rhizosphere microbial communities from Kellogg Biological Station, Michigan, USA - KBS S3-4 metaG | ecosystem: Host-associated > Plants > Roots > Rhizosphere > Soil | place... | reverse complement strand
GCGCCTCGCCAAGCTCGCGGGCGGCGTCGCCGTCGTCAAGGTGGGCGCGGCGACCGAGGTCGAGCTCAAGGAGAAGAAGCACCGCATCGAGGACGCCGTGTCCAACGCGAAGGCGGCCGTCGAGGAGGGCATCGTCGCCGGTGGTGGCGTCGCCCTGCTGCAGGCCTCCGTCAGCGCGTTCGACAAGCTCGACCTGACCGGCGACGAGGCGATCGGGGCGAACATCGTCAAGAGGGCGATGGAAGCGCCGATTCGGCAGATCGCGGCGAACTCCGGATTCGAGGGCGGCGTCGTGGTCGACAAGGTGCGCAACCTGCCGATCGGCCACGGCCTGAACGCCGCGACCGGTGAATATGTCGACCTGGTGGCCACCGGCATCATCGACCCGGTGAAGGTCACCCGCTCGGCGCTGCAGAACGCCGCGTCGATCGCCGGCCTCTTCCTCACCGTCGAGGTCGTCATCGCCGACAAGTCGGACTCCGCGGCGGCTGCCGATGGGGGCGGCATGGGTTTCTAACCCCGCTTTGCCTTCCTGGACGTACGCCAAGCGAGCTCTACACTCGCGCGCCTGCCGGTGGCTTCCGCCGGCGTCGACCGGAAGGTGAGCAGGGTGCCCCTGCGCTACGGCTTCCTCAGTACGTATCCGCCGACACAGTGCGGGCTCGCCACGTTCACCGCGGCTCTGCGTGAACAGCTGACCGGCTCCGCGCCCGGCGCGTCCAGCGGGGTGGTGCGCCTGCTGGACGTGCCCGCCGCGCCGGGTGCGCCGTGGGCCGCCCCGACCGGGGTGGTCGGGGACCTGGTGGCCGGGACCGCGGGTGGTCCGCAGCGGGCAGCCCGGCTGCTGAACAGGTTCGATGTCGCGGTGGTGCAGCACGAATACGGCATCTATGGCGGCCCGGACGGCGACGAGGTGTTGGAGGTGCTGCGCCACCTCGACGTGCCGGTGGTCGTCGTCCTGCATACGGTGCTCGTGCACCCGACCCCGCACCAGCGCCATGTCCTGGAGGCGGTGGCCGCCGCCGCGGATGCGGTGGTCGTCATGACCGAGACGGCGCGGGCGCGGCTCGCTGGCGGGTACGAGGTCGATCCACGCCTGGTGGTGGTCATCCCGCACGGTGCTGCCGACAACCGCCGCGGCGCGCCGGTCCGGTCCGGCCGGCCGACGGTCCTCACCTGGGGGCTGATTGGGCCAGGCAAGGGCATCGAGTGGGGCATCGCGGCGATGGCGGCGCTGACCGATCTCGACCCGGCCCCGCGCTACGTCGTCGCGGGCGAGACCCATCCCAAGGTGCTCGCGTGGAATGGGGAGGCTTACCGCGACAGTCTGGTCGCCCAGGCCCGTCGGCTCGGCGTGGCCGGGTCGGTCAGCTTCGACGGTCGCTACCGCGACACGGCGTCGCTCGGCGAGCTGGTCCGCGCGGCTGACGTGGTGCTGCTGCCCTACGACTCCCGCGACCAGGTTACCTCCGGCGTGCTCATCGAGGCGGTCGCGGCGCTGCGCCCGATCGTCGCGACCCGCTTCCCGCACGCCGTCGAGCTCCTCGGCGACGGCACCGGCCTGCTCGTACCGCACGGCGACGCCCCGGCCATCGCGGCGGCGATACGCAGCATCATCACCGATGACAGCGTGATCAGTGAGCTGGCCCGCGCCGCCGCCGCGCGCGCCCCCGACCTGCTGTGGCCCGCGGTCGCCCACCGCTACCGGCGGCTCGCCACCGGGCTGGTCGCCCGGACCGGACGCAGGCCGACCCGGACGAGAAGCGAACTGAGCAGGCCGTCGGCGGTGACCCGATGACTGCCGATGTGTCGTTCGCGCACCTTTTCCGCCTCAGTGACGACATCGGCCTGTTCGAGCACGCCCTGGGCGAGGTTCCCCGTCGGGAGCACGGCTACTGCGTGGACGACGTCGCCCGCGGGCTGGTCGTCCTCGCCCGGGAGCCGGATCCGCCCTTCGAACTGGTCCGGCTCCTGAAGCGCTACCTGGCCTTTGTCGTCGCGGCGCAGTCGCCGGACGGCGCGATGCGCAACCGCCGGGACACCGCCGGCCGCTGGCGCGACCAGCCCGGCCTCGGCGACTGGTGGGGCCGCGCCCTGTGGGGCCTGGGCACCGTCGCCGCGCGGGCACCTACCCTGCGGGCGCGGGAGACCGCGCTGGCCCGGTTCCGGGTCAGCGCCGGCCGGCGCTCGCGCTGGCCTCGGGCGATGACGTTCGCCGCTCTCGGTGCCGGTGAGGTGCTGCTCGCGGTCCCGGACCACCGGCCGGCCCGTGACCTGCTCGCCGCCGCGGTCACCGCGATCGGCCCGCTCGGCGTCGACCCGGCCTGGCCCTGGCCGGAACCGACCCTGCGGTACGCCAACGCCGCCGTGCCGGAGGCGCTGATCCTCGCCGGTGTCTGCCTGCCGGACGAGGCGGCGCTCGCGTCCGGCCTGCGGCTGCTGGCCTGGCTGCTCGACCTGGAGACCCGCGGCGGCCGGCTGTCGCCCACGCCGGTCGGCGGCCGGCGACCCGGCGAAGACGGCGAGCCCGGCTTCGACCAGCAGCCCATCGAGGCCGCGACCCTCGCCGACGCCTGTGCCCGCGCCTACGACCTCACCGGCCAGACCCGCTGGCTGACAGGGCTCGAACGGGCCCAGGCGTGGTTCCTCGGGGACAACGACAGCGTCGTGCCGCTCCTGGACACCCTCACCGGCGGTTGCTGCGACGGTCTCGAGCCACACGGCCGCAACATCAACCAGGGCGCGGAGTCGACTCTCGCGCTGCTCTCAACGGCGCAGCATGCCCGTCGCCTGCTGGCGGCGCCGTGAGCGCGGGCGGACCGGCCCGAAACGGTCGCGCCAGCGGTGAGACAACCGTGGACCACGAAACCGACGCGGCGAGCGGGTGATCTCCCTTGAGGGCGACCTGGTCACCCGCCACCCGGTCACGCTGTCCGCGGACCCCGGCCGGGTCATCGCGAAGCTGTTCCTTCCTGGCGAGGAAGGCAATGAGGCGCACTCGCGGGCCGCGGGCATCGTGGACCGGGTACTCGCCCTGCCCGAGAGCGAAGTCAGCCGCCTCGTCGCCGGCCTGCTCGCGGTCTTCGCACCCCGCCACTGGGACTACAGCGACATCCTGGCGCGGCATGCCGCGGTGGTCGAGTCGCGGGTACGGGCGCCCGCGACGCTCTCGGCCGCGCGGACGCTGCTGCTCGGCGCCACCTTCACCGCCGAGTATGCGGTGGAAGGCGCCGCCGTCACCAACCCCTCCGCGACGCCGCACCCCGACCAGACCGGACTGCCGCCCGGCGCACTGCGGGCGGCCCTGAGCCTGCGCTGCATCGGCGAGGGCCACCTGTCGTCCATCGGCTTCGGCGCCGCCGTGGTCGGCCCGGGCCCGACCGTGCGCCTGGAGCCGCGGTCGGGCCCGCTCACCACCGGCCTGGCCGTACCGGCCGACTGGGCCCCCGGGCGGTTGCGGGTCGTCCTCACCGAGCACGGGCTCGACGACGAGGTCACCCGGGCCGTCCTTGAGAGTCTGGACGCTCAGCCCACCAGCGGCGACCTCGAACGGGCCTTCGCCCGAGTGCCCGCCGACCTGCTTCGCCGGCCACGAGCACTGGCGACCATGGCCGAGGTGCGCGCTGTCGCCGGCTCGCTGCAACGGATCGAGTTCCCACCGGCCAGCAACCTCGCACAGCGGGTGCTGTGGCCGGCCCTCGCCGTCGAGAGCAACGGCATGGAGGACGCCCGGTTCGTCCGCTTCACCGGGCCGGACGGCGCCGTCGACTACCGGGCGACCTACACCGCCTATGACGGCAGGCAGACCACCCCGCGGCTGGTGACCAGCCCCGACCTGCGGGTCTTCACGACCTCGCCGCTCACCGGCCCAGCGGCGCGGAACAAGGGCATGGCACTGTTCCCCCGACTCGTCTCCGGGCGGCACGTCGCGCTCTGCCGCTCCGACGGCGAGACCACCAGCGTCGCGACCTCCCGAGACGGCCAGGCATGGGAGCCCGTACGCCCGATCCACACGCCCCAGGCCTTCTACGAACTCCTACAGGTCGGCAACTGCGGGTCGCCCCTTGAGACCCCGGCGGGCTGGCTCGTCCTCACCCACGGCGTCGGACCAATGCGCACCTACACCATCGGGGCGATCCTGCTCGACCTCGACGACCCAACCACCGTGCTGGCTACGCTGCCTGAGCCCCTCCTCACCCCGGCTCCAGCGGAAAGCGACGGCTACGTCCCCAACGTCGTCTACTCCTGCGGCGGCCTGATCCATGACGGCCAGCTGTGGCTGCCCTACGGAATCGCGGACGCGCGGATCGGCGTGGCCAGCATCCCGGTCAAGCAGCTGCTCGCTCGGATGACCCGCACCCGACCCGCGTGAACACGGCCAGCCCGCGAGCGGCTCTCCTCGCCCGCGACCCCGGTCAGCCGAGCAGCCGGCGGTAGACGCCGAGGTAGTCGGCGACCATACGGGCCGCGGAGAACCGCCGCTGCGCGTTGGCACGGCAGGCTGCGCGGTCCAGACGGATTGCTCGGTCCACCGCTTCCGTGGCCGCCGCCGGGCCGTCCGCCAGGTACCCGGTCACTCCCTCGTCGACCACCTCCGGCATGGCCCCACGCGGGTAGGCCACGACCGGCGTCCCACACGCCATCGCCTCGACCACTGCCAGCCCGAACGGTTCCTCGAACGCGATCGGGTGCAGCAGGGCCGCCGCCGAACCGAGCACCTCAGCGCGCTGGCCCGGTCCCACCGAACCGAGGTAGCGGACCCGGTCCCCATCCACATGAGGCACCACCTGCTCGGCGAAGTAGCGCTGATCCTGGACGATGCCGCAGATCACCAGCCGGCGCCCGGCGCGCCGGGCGATGTCGATGGCCTCCGCGGTGCCCTTGTCGGGATGGACACGACCGAGCACGACAAGGTCCTCCCCGCCGGCCGCCGAGAACGGCAACGCCGCCAGGTCGATCCCGTGGTAAACGGTGGCGACGTAGTCAAGCTCCGGGCGCCGGTCGGCATCAGAAATGGAAACATAAGCCGACGCCGCCCGCGCGTACGCCGGGACGATACGTGCGTCCGAAAAACCGTGGACGGTCGTGACCATCGGCGCCCGGACATGCGCGGCGAATGCCAGCGGCAGCCAGTCGAGATGGTTATGCACCAGATCGAACTCGCCCGACCGGGTCAGCGCATGCGCGACATGTAACGCCTCCCACACCCGGCCGTCGAGTGCGGCGTCCTCGGCATATCCGTGCGGGCACACCCCGTCCAGCGTCGCGGACGTCCGGGAGTCCAGCGTCGCGAACAGGGTGACCTCGACGCCGCGCTCGACCAGACCCTCCGCGAGCAGGCTGGCGATCTGCTCCCACGGGCCGTAGTGCAGCGGCGGGGTCCGCCACGCCACCGGCGCGAGCAGCGCAACCTTCACCCGGACGCCGCGATCAGACCCGACATCGCAACCATCAGCACGACCGCCTTCAACCATGAAAAGCCAGAAGGACTCGGGCGCGAACTCCGGCATCGCTCAGACCGCCGACCTCTCTGGCAGGCGAATGCTACCTCCGTCGTCTCGTTCCGTCGCCGCGGGGCAAGTCGGCGGTGCGATCGCAGGACGGTGCCGGGAGTGACCAACCGGTGCGCCCGCAGCTTTCGCGGCAGGAGTCGGATCAGCGCGGCGAGCACCGCCCGGTCCGCCCAGTCCCACCTCGGCCGCGGCCGGGCACAGCGCAATACCGCGATCTCGTGCCGCAGCACGAGCAGCTCGACGTCCTTCGACGCCGACGAGCGACCGAGCAGCACCAGCCAGCCACACACCCGAACGAAGATCAGATAAAGCAGGCGCGCCGACACAACGGTCCACCATGCCGACGACCCAGCCATCGCATCAGCCCAGTTCACAGCCCAGGCCGACTTCTGGCACCCCACAAGTCCATCTCGGCCGTCGCTGTCCGTGGCCGTTGCGGCTCCAGGCCTGTCAGGCGGCCTCGACGGCGCTCGCGGTGGGGATGAGCATCGAGGCGATGGCGGCCATGGCGCCGGGTACGGGTTGGTAGTAGGCCCAGACGCCGCGCTTGTCGCGGCTGATCAGTCCCGCTTCGACGAGGACCTTCAGGTGGTGGCTGACGGTCGGCTGGGTCAGCCCGAGGGGCTCGGTGAGCTCGCAGACACAGGCTTCGCCACCGTCGCGGGCGTAGATCATCGATAGCAGGCGCAGTCGGGCTGGCACGGCGATCGCCTTGAGCACCGCGGCCAGTTGTTCAGCCTCGTCGGCCGAGAGTGGCGCGTGTGCCAACGGCGTGCAGCAGGCGGACAGCGCTCCAGCCAGCCCCGGGGGGCCGTCGACGCCCGTGCCGGGAGCGGGAGTCGGGAGCGCGGCGGGGGTGGGGGTCGTCGCCATGGGTTCAGCATGCACCAAGGCATTGACAGGCGTCTATCTCATCGTCCATCCTCGGTCCGTCAGGACATAGACCACGGTCGATGTAGCGATGGAGGTGCGGGATGGCACGGGTGCAGCTGGCGTTGAACGTCTCGGATGTGGACGCGGCGGTGGAGTTCTACGGGAAGCTGTTCGGTGTCGAGCCGGCGAAGCGCCGGCCGGGGTATGCGAACTTCGCGATCGACACGCCGCCGTTGAAGCTGGTGTTGATCGAGAACCCGGACGTGCGGGGCGCCGGGGTCGCGGGCGCGCTGAATCACCTGGGTGTCGAGGTCGAGACGACCGATGAAGTGTCGGCGGCGACCGGCCGGCTGGCCGCCCTCGGCCTGGCGACGGCGGTCCAGGAGAACACGGCCTGCTGCTATGCGTTGCAGGACAAGGTCTGGGTTGACGACCCGGATGGCGCGCCGTGGGAGGTCTACACCGTCCTGGCCGACAGCGACTCCGCGCGCCCGGGATCGACCCCGTCCGCCGCGCAGCTGGCTGACGGGCAGGAACAGGGCGGTGTCTGCTGCACGCCAGCCGCCCACGTGGCGGTCCCCGCGGGAGCGGTCGATCTGCTCGCGGGTGAGCCGGTCTCCGCCGCTCACTGCTGCTGAGCGCCCGTCTCGTGACAGACCTTCCGGGTGGCCGACCGCCGTTGGCGCGGCGGTTGGCCGCCGAGGCGACCGGCAGCGTGCTGCTCGCGGCGCTGGTCGTCGGCTCCGGGATCGCCGCCCAGCAGCTCAGCACTGGCCAGGTGGGTCTTCAGCTGGTCGAGAACGCGGCGGCGACCGCCGCCGGCCTCTACGCGATCATCCTGATGGTCGGGCCGGTGTCCGGCGCCCATTTCAACCCAGTGGTGACGCTGGTGGATGCGGTGTTCGGTGGGCTGTCGTGGTGGGAGGCCGCCGCCTACCTGCCCGTCCAGGTCGCTGGTTGTGTTGGTGGCGCGGTACTGGCGAACCTGATGTTCGCCCGGCCGGCGGTGTCGATCTCCACGCACCATCGCGCCTCGGGTGCCCATCTGCTCGCCGAGATGGTCGCGACCGCCGGCCTGGTCCTGCTGATCTTCTCGCTGGTCCGGTCCGGTCGCGGCGAACGCGCTCCGGCCGCGGTCGGGGCGTACATCGGTGCGGCGTACTGGTTCACCAGCTCGACGAGCTTCGCGAACCCCGCGATCAGCGTGGGGCGGATGTTCTCCGACACGTTCGCCGGCATCGCCCCCGCCTCGGTACCCGCGTTCGTGGCCGCCCAGCTGGTCGGCGGCGCCGTCGGCCTGGGCCTGGTCCGCCTCCTCTACAGCTCCACCCCGGCCGCAGAAGCGCAGGCCGCCGAGGTGCTGCTACCCCACACCGCCATCCCTGACGTGGCGCCGACCAACGGCGCCACTCCCGCTGCTGTTTCGCGAGGTGCCTCATGACCGGCGCCGAAACGCCCACCGGCCTGGACGCCTTACCCGACCTCGACCCGACCGCCACCCGGACGCTGCGCACGACCGCGCAGCGCCTGGCCCGCGAGTACGACACTGCCTTCGACCCGGCCGAGGTCGGGGACCTGCTCGCTGACTCCTACCGGCTGCTCGCCCGCACCGCGCGGGTCACCGCGTTCCTCCCGACGTTGGCCGAGCGGCTGACCCGGGAACGCCTCGAAGCGCTCGCCGCGACCCGGGGACTGATCGCCAAGCGGGTACCGGAGGTGCTGTTCGTCTGCGTCCACAACGCCGGTCGTGCGCAGATGGCGGCGGCGCTGACCCGCCACTACGCCGGGACCGCCCTGCATATCCGCACCGGCGGCTCCGACCCCGGCTCACAGATCCATCCCGAGGTCGTCGCCGCGATGAAGGAGGTCGGCCTGTCGCTGGACGAGGAGTTCCCGAAGCCGCTGACCGACGACATCCTCGCCGCCGCCGACGTCGTGATCACCATGGGCTGCGGCGACACCTGCCCCTACATGCCGGGCAGGCGCTACGAGGACTGGCCCATCGACGACCCCGCGTCCGCCACCGCCGAGCAGGTCGCCGTGATCCGCGACGACATCGACCACCGCGTCGGCGCACTCATGTACAGCCTGCTGCCCGACCTCGCAATGCCCGCGCCACGGACCACCTGACCTCAATCGCACCCAGGCCGGCCCGGCCGCCCGCGGCTGGGCCGGTCGGCTTCCGCTCGCCCACGAAGGGACTTCTCTGTGTCCGACATCCCGTCGGTGTTGTTCGTCTGCGTGCACAACGCCGGCCGTTCCCAGATGGCCGCCGGTTTCCTGACCCACCTGGCCGCGGGCCGTGTGGAGGTCCGCTCTGCCGGGTCGATGCCGGTCGAGAAGGTCAACGCGGTCGCGGTCGCCGCGATGGCCGAGGTTGGTATCGACATCGCCGCCGAGACCCCGAAGGTCCTCACCATCGACGCAGTCGAGTCCTCGACGGTGGTCGTGACGATGGGTTGCGGGGATGCCTGCCCGGTGTTCCCCGGTATCCGCTACGAGGACTGGAAGCTCGACGACCCCGCCGGCCAAGGCCTCGACGCCGTCCGCCCGATCCGCGACGCGATCCGCACCCGCGTCGAGAAGCTCCTCGGCGAGCTCCTCCCCGCCGCTTGACCACCGTTCCAGCACCAATCTCCTGCCCCGCAGGGCAGCGCGGCGCGGGCAGTTCCCGTCGTGCTCTCTCGCCCTGGAAGGGGCTGTTTGTCGTGCACATCGTCGCGATCGGTGGCAGCGACGCCGGTATCTCCGCCGCGCTGCGCGCCCGCGAGCTCGACCCGTCTGGTGCACGTGGTCCACCACGCTGCGTAGTTACCGTCTGACCTGGGCAAACAGGTTAGCCCGTTGGCTGGACAGCCAGCGGGGCCGGGCGAGCAGGCCCGTCGCCCGGGCGCATGGCAGGGCCTCGCGCCTCTGGCCGAATCGGTGAAGGCGAGTCTACTTCAGTCGTCGTTCGAGCGAACGGGGTGCGGCGTATATTGTAGGTACGTACCTACCGGGAGGTGGCCACGATGACCTTGGTCTCGTCACGCGAGTTCAACCGCGACGTGAGCGCGGTCAAGCGAGCCGCCGCCAGCGGCCCTGTGATCATCACAGATCACGGACGGCCATCGCACGTGCTGCTGTCGTTCGCCGACTACCAGCGGCTCACGGGCACCGCGGGCAGTCTGGGCGACGCGTTCGTCGTGGAAGAGGAGATCGACTTCGAGCCAGTGCGGCCGCGGGACTCCCTGCGCGAGGTCGACCTGTGAGCTTCCTGCTCGACACCAACGTCATCTCCGAGCTCCGCAAACCCGCGAAACGCAGAGACGACCGATTCAACGCCTGGGCCGACACCCTGCCACCATCAGACACCTACCTCTCCGTCATCACCCTGCTGGAGCTGCGCGCGGGCATCGAGAACAAGTGACGGCACGACGCGCGCCAGGGGGCCGTGCTGGACTCATGGCTCGATCAGATCGTGCTCCCGGCCTACTCGGGCCGCCTGCTCGACGTCGACCAAGCCGTCGCCGACTCGGCAGCACGACTCCACGTGCCCGACCGCCGCCCAGCCCACGACGCGCTCATCGCCGCGACCGCCCACGTCCACGGCCTCACACTCGTCACCCGCAACGAGTCCGACTTCGCACCCATGCAAGTCCCACTCGTCAACCCTTGGACCTCCCACCGATAGCCAGTGGGCGGTAAAGAACCGCGGACGCACGACCAAGCGCTCACGTCCGCAGAACTGCAGTCGCCCGGTACTGGCAGGACATGCACGTCCACAGCCGCTGCGATCCACTCCCAAGACCCTCCTTCGATTTCCTCCGCGTCATCGGTCAGTAGACGTTCAACGAGTGACGAATTTTGTCACCATCGAACGGCGAACCCTGGCGCGGCGGCTCTTCGCCGATGTAGACCCGCCCCGTGCTGCCTCGGTGAATCGGGCCGTCGCCGCCACCACGTGCGACCTGGCGGTGCGCTTGCTGTACGTGCCTGCTGTCCCGTCAACGACTGAGTGCGAGCAGTCGGAGTTTGTCCGCTGTGGGCGAGCCAGGGACGGCAAGCAGGACGGACATAATCGTGTCGGGGTCACTGGGCATCGTGAGCACTTCGTAGTCCAGCTCCAGAAGGCCTGCCCCGGGATGCCGGACCTGTTTCTTTCCGCTGCCCCTGTCGTACCCGTCATGGCGCGCCCAGAGTCGCCGGAACTCCGGACTCGCGATCGACAGCTCACCCACGAGCGAAGCTAGCTCCGGGTCCCGCGGATGGCGCCCCGCGTCCAGATGCAGCCATGCAACGGTCTCGGCCGCGACGGTTGACCAGTCCGGGTAAAACCTCACTGCTTCGCGGGTTGGTGAACACGTAGCGTGCCGAGTTCCGGTCGCCTCTGGCCTGCCTGCTGAAACCGAATATCGCATTTCCCAGCGGGTTCCAGGCCAACACGTCGGTGCGGCGGCCGAGAATGAACGCCGGCGCGTCGATCACTTCGAGCAGGCGGGCGAGTTGGCCTCGCACGACGTGATCGGGCTCGTCGTCGCGCTCACTGGGCCGCGCGAGCATCTTCAGCTTCCCTGAGGAGATGAACGCCAAGGACGACCGCCCGGTGCCCGGATGATCAGGCCGCCCATCGCGGTCATCGTGCCGACGCCGCCGCGCTCGACCGTGTCGTGCACCATGGCCTGCGCCGCGCCCGCCGTGCGTACCGCGACCAGCTCGTCGCCGATGTTCGTGACCGAGAAGTAGGCGGTTACCCCACCCGGCGAGGTCTGCTGGGGGAACGTACGCCCTGCCGATCGGCGGACCGCCAACTTGGGCGCTCGCCGCCGAGCGCGAGCCAGCCGCGGTCGGGGGAGCGGCGGAATCTCGCGGGTGCGGCGGGCCGCATACCGTATCCACCTCTGGCTCGGTTATCGCGGCGGTTCCGGCGGGTGGCGCGGCTGTTGCTCAGCGTGCGACCATGCTTCTCTGACGTCATGGTGAACAGAAAGTCATGATGAACAGATAGTGAACGGACGATGGATCGCCGCTGAAGTCAATGAGGATATTTGGCGTGGCCGTCGACAGGGGTGTTGCGCGGCGGTTACAACTGCCGGGTGGGTGACGCTGCGCTCGTCCTGGTCGTCGTGACCGCTCTGGCCTTTGATTTCACCAACGGCTTCCATGACACCGCGAACGCGATGGCGGCTTCGATCGCGACCGGAGCGTTGCGGCCGAGGGTCGCGGTCGTGACGGCCGCGGTGTTGAACCTGCTCGGCGCGTTCCTGTCACTGTCCGTCGCGGCGACCATCGCCAGCGGACTGGTGAACACTCATCTGATCACGCTGCCCGTGGTGTTCGCCGGGCTCGCCGGCGGCATCAGCTGGAACCTGGCGACCTGGTACCTGGGTATCCCGTCCAGTTCCTCCCACGCGCTGATCGGCGGAGTGATCGGCTCGGCGCTGGCCGCGGCGGGAGAACACGCCATCAAATGGCACGGACTGGTCCAGAAGGTCGTGATCCCCGCTGTCCTGTCGCCGGTCATCGCCCTGGTGATCGCGGCGTCCGGCACCTACCTGGTGTTGCGGATCAGCCGCGGCGTGCCGCAGCGGGACCGTGACCGGGGCTTGCGGCTGGGGCAGATCGGGTCCGCGTCGATGATGTCGTTGGCGCACGGCACCAACGACGCGCAGAAGACGATGGGCGTCATCACCCTCGCGCTCATCGCCAACGGATCCCTGCAGGCGGGGGCGAAGGCGCCGACCTGGGTGATCGTGGCGTGCGCCCTGGCGATCAGCCTCGGGACCTACTGCGGTGGGTGGCGCATCATCCGCACTCTTGGCAAGGGTCTGGTCGACATCACGCCCCCACAAGGGATCGCCGCGGACTCCTCGTCCGCCGCGACCATCCTGCTGTCCAGCCACTTCGGCTACTCGCTGTCCACGACCCACGTGGCGTCCGGCTCGATCCTCGGCACCGGGCTGGGGCGCAGGGGCGCGACGGTCCACTGGAACGTCGCCCGCCGCATGGTCACCGCCTGGCTGCTCACGCTACCGGCCGCCGGACTGGTCGGCGCCGGCTGCTACGCCCTGGTCAACGCCATCGGCGGCACGTCCGGCGTCCTCGTCATGTTCCTGATCTTGGCCGCCGGCTCCGGCCTGTTGTTCGCCCGTTCCCGCCGGACTCCGGTCAGCCACACGACCGTCACCGACGAGTGGGCCGGCACAGCCGTACCAGCCACCCCCGCGCCACAGCCCGCCGCGGACGCCCCGGTGGCGGCCTAGTCATGAACGTGCTGACGGCGCAACGACGCAGGTCGCGGACCGGACGTCACCTCGCAACGGAGGGGCGCCGATGACGTCCTGGGTCAATCTCGACGCCCTCTGGAAGATCGTCGTCATCGGGCTGCTGTGCGGCGCCGGCCTGCCCGCGGTGTTCGCGATCGGCCTACGCGCGCTGCACGTCTCAGACCGGCGTACGACAGGCGTGACGGCCGCGGTCGACGCCCAGGCGAGCCGCGTCGATGCCGGCACAGCCGCCCTCCCTGCGGCCATGCACGTCGAGCGACGGTTCGCCACCCGCAACATGCTCGGCGTCGTCGTTGCCGGCATCTGCTTTGCCGTCGTGCTGGCCGCGATCGGGTGGGGTGTCGCCTTCATCGTATCCAACGGCTGATTCGCCCGCGCGTTACAGAGATCGCGGACCGTCGCCGGCCGCATTGGCCCTCACCGCACGCACGAGGCCGACTCGCGTGTCGGAGATGGCAGGCATGCGGTCGCTGTGCGCGGGTCGTCCGCCGGTGGCGTGGCCGGTCGCACGCGGCTGGTCGAAATTCTGACCAATCCGGACGAGACTTCGGACCATGACGATCGACGCGACGTCCGTCCCGTTGTCCGAGGCCAAGACGCACCTGTCCGCCCTGGCCCGTCGCGTACGCCACCAGCACGAGCGGATCACGCTGACCCGCAACGGCGAAGCCGAGGCGGTCATCGTCTCCGTCGACGACCTCGAGGGTCTCGAGACGACCCTCGAGATCCTCAGCGACACCGAGGCCGTCAGGCGAATCACCGAGAGCCTGGCGGCGCTCGGCCGCGGCGAGGAGGGTGTGGATCTGGCGACCATGCGCGCCGAGGTGGCCCGCCGACGAGTCACCGGAACATGAGCTCCGCCGGGAGCCCCGAACCCTACGCCATACGTTTCCAACCGGCCGCCCGGCGGGCCCTGGCCAAGCGACTGCCCGAACCAATCACCGCCGCCGTCCTCGAGTTCTGCGACGCCGCCCTGACCACGAACCCCTACCGCGTTGGCAAGCCGCTATTCGGCCCGCTGAAGGGATGCCACGGCGCCCGACGCGGCACCTACCGCATCGTCTACCGCATCGACGACGTTGCTCGTACCGTGCATGTACTTGAGGTAGATCACCGCGCTGACTTCTACCGACCGCGCTGACGATGTCGGGACCGCGGACGGTCCCGACAACGGCTCGCGGACTCGGCGCTGCTGCCGTCGCTACAGTCGTCGCTCAAATCGAATGACCTTACAGCCCTCACCCACCGCCTCGCCGGGTATTCCGTGAAGCCAGCGACGGGCGGCTCCTGTGCCTTCAAGTGGTACTCCGGCGGGTCTCCGCTGTCTGCTCGGTACGATTCGGTGCCGTGCCCGTGTCTCGTAAGCGGAAGAAGAAGTCGCCGTCCGGTCGCCGTTCCTCGGGCCGGTCTGGGGTACCGATCCCCACCAGGGGAACACAGGCCAACCCACTGCGGGAACTGTTCGAGTACCGTCGCCGGCTGGACGAGCACCGCACCGCGCTCGCCGCGGACTCCGCCGGACCCATGGTCGACACGTTGATCACGGCCGCTCCCGGCCGGTCCGACGACGAACTCGAAGATGACTTCTGCGTCCGCTTCGGCGCGGCGATGACCCAGTACGAGGGCGGTGCACTGGAGGACAGGGTCAACCCGGACGACTTCGTCCGCGCCGTGCTGTCCGCGCTCGACGGGCGGCTGCACGAGCCCGAGGATTCCGGCGGTGACGTCGCGGCGGTGCGCAGATTGCTGGCCGTCGTCGCCGGTGTGCTGCCGGAGCCGCTGAGTGTGTCCGCGCGGGATCTGGTCGCCGAGCACCTGGACGACGCCGCGGCACAGTGGGCCACCCGCGGGCGTGCCGTGACCGGCCCGGCCCAGTGGGCGCGGAACAGCTACGGCACCCGCTGGGCCGTGGTCGCGCCCTTCACTTCGGCGGACGGCTCGCAGCGGTGGTACCTGTGGGACGTGGACGCCTGCGGATATGAGGTCGTCACCGTGCACAGCGGCTTTCACTCTTCCGCCGAGACCGCGCTGGCCGAATGGCAGCAGGCCGTTGGCCCCTCCGCCGCCGAGGCCACCCTTACCCCGGCGGACGACGCAGAGACGCTCGACGCGCTTCTGACCGGCGAGGTGGAGGGCATCCGGCCTGGCGGAGAAGACCAGGCTCAGTATGCCGAGCTCCTGCGCAGCCGCCGGCTCGGCCGCACCGTCCGGCAAGCGGCCGGCCGCGCCCGCGGGCGCCCGCTTCCACGGCTGAGCGCAGACACCGCGGCCGAACAGTTCGCCCGCCGGCTGCGGCGGATCGGCCACCACGACAGGCCGACCGGCGACGAATCCGACCAGGGCCCCGCTGGTGCTGGCGACCTCGCCGCGGAGTTGGCCGAGTCTTGGTCCCCGTGCGAGCACCCCAGCCTGTACCCGCGCTGCTCGCCGCACAAGGTCGCCGCGTCGGTATTGCACCTGCGCGACTTCTACCAGGACGACTTCGCCACCCAGTTGATCGCGGTACTGCCCGAGTGGATCCGCTTCCTCGCCGAACACACCGGCATGACAGCCGACCTGACCGAACGCTGCCTCACATACGCCTCGGGCGAATCCCGGTTCCCCGGCCTGCTCGACGAACACGGACAGGCCAACCTCATGGCCCGAGTAGCCGAATGACAGCACACGTATCCTGAAGGGTCGATGACAGGGTGCTCACCTGCCCAGGTGACGACCATCGCACGAACAGCTCCGAGATCCACCGGCACGCAGGCCGATCGGTGCACCGCAGCCGCCGTGCCGTCCACTGGCTCGTCGCCAACTCGCTGATCGACGACGACACGGCTACCCGGCTTCTCGATGCCCATCCCTACCCCGACGTGCCGTGATATCTATCGATTTGGCACGGTTTGGGTCGGTCGTGGTCGTGCGAGGTTGGGCAGTCTCGGCCAGCTGTCGGCTGGCCTGGAGGGCATGCAGGTCCCCAACGATGATCACGATCAGGGTGCGGGGGCCGTGGACGCCCTCGACCCGGTTGAGCTCGATGTCGCTGGTGGCGGAGGGGCCGCTGATCCAGGTCAGCGGGCGGCCGGCGCGGATCGACGGGGCGAGCAGCGTGACCGCGTCGGGAACGTCGAGCACGATCTGGTCGGCGCGGACGATGCAGATGTGGCGGTCGGGGACGAGGGTGATGGCCCGCCGGCCCTGGCCGGGGCCGTGGTCGAGCACGAGTGTTCCTGTCTCGGCGATGCCGACCTGGGCCTCGGTGACGACGGCGTCCACCCGGTCGAGTTCGGCGGCGCTCAGCGCGCCTTCGTCAACGAGCGCTCCCGCGACCGGGACCGTCAGCCCCGCCGGAACCACGACGGCCACGCCGGAAGGCAGCGCCGCCGCGACGGCGTCCGGCAACGACGCGGCCAGACTGTGCACCACCGTCGCCCGATAGTCAGCGACGCGCTCGGCGAACAGGGCAACCGGGTCGGCGACAGCTTTCCGCCGCGCGGCGGGCCACGGCGCCTCCCGAACCAACGCAGCGCCCGAACCGCGGGCCAACGTCGCACCCAGATCGGGGGAGAACGTCGAGTCCTCCGAAGCGGCCGCACCAGATGCGCTCGACGACTCCGAGACCCCCGACAATGCGGACCTGACGCTGCTCAGGATCTGCTCGCGGGCGTTCACCGTCTGCCTCCGTCCGTGCGGCTCCACCACTGGCGGAACGACTCGGGGGGCGCGGGCGGGAGGTCGCGGGCCGAGGTCCAGGCCGAGGCGCCGGCGCGCCGGGCGAACCACAGGCCTAGCCGGGTGAACCGTTCGCCAAAGGCGAGGCGCCGCGCACCCCCGAGACCGATCGCGGCCGCCTTCATGGCGACGGCCTCCGGCTTGGGCAGCCCGCCACGGTGCGCGTCGACGACCTTCGCGCGCTGGTCCACCAGAACCGACGGGATGTCGATGAGGACCGGGCAGGCATCGAAACAGGCGCCGCACAGCGAAGACGCGTAGGGCAGCGAGTCGACCTGCGGGTCGTGGCCGACCCCGCGCAGGAGCGGGTTGAGGATGGCGCCGATCGGTCCCGGGTAGACCGAGCCGTAGGCGTGCCCGCCGGTGCGCTCGTAGACCGGGCAGACGTTGAGACACGCCGAGCAGCGGATGCACCGCAGCGCCTGCCGGCCGACCTCGTCGGCGAGCGCCCGCGTCCGGCCGTTGTCGAGCAGGATGACGTGCACCTCCTGAGGCCCGTCGCCGGGGGTGACGCCGGTCCACATCGACGTGTACGGGTTCATCCGCTCGCCGGTCGACGAGCGCGGGAGCAGCCGCAGCAGCGGGTCGAGGTCGTCCCAGGTCGCGACGACCTTCTCGATGCCGACGACCGAGATGAGTACCTCGGGCAGGGTCAGGCACATCCGGCCGTTGCCTTCGGACTCGACGACGACGAGCGTGCCGGTCTCGGCGACGGCGAAGTTGGCGCCGGAGACACCGACCTTGGCCCGCAGGAACTTCTCCCGCAGGTGCTCGCGCGCTGCGGCGGCGAGGACGGCCGGGGTGTCGGTGAGGTCCGCGGGGGCCGGCCGGCCGGCGTCGCCCATGGTCCGCAGGAAGATCTCGCGGATCTCCGCGCGGTTGCGGTGGATCGCCGGTACCAGGATGTGGGAGGGCAGGTCCTCGCCGAGCTGCACGATCAGCTCGGCGAGGTCGGTCTCCCAGGCGGCGATGCCCTCGGCGGCCAGCGCCTCGTTGAGGCCGATCTCCTGGGTGGCCATCGACTTGACCTTGACGACCTCGTTGGCGCCGTGCGCCTTCACGACCGAGGTGACGATCCCATTCGCCTCCGCGGCGTCGCGCGCCCAGTGGACCGTCGCGCCGCCCCGCGTCAGCGCCTCCTCCAGCGTCACGAGCTGCCGATCGAGGGAGAGCAGCGCCGTCTCCTTCACGGCCGCGCCGGCGAGCCGGAGCGCCTCCCAGCCGCCGTCGACGGACGCGTCGACCTCGGCGACCAGGCGGGCGCGCTTGGCGCGGATGGTGCCGGTGGCGTGCGCGAGGTTGCGCCGCAGCTGCGAGTCCGCCAGCTTCTCGCGCGCGGCGACCGGGAACGGCGGCATCCCGACGAACGTCGCGCTCATTCCGTCGCCGCCAGGATCTCGGCGAGATGCACCGTCCGGACCCCCGCCCGCTGGCGCGACAGCACCCCGCCGATATGGATCAGGCAGGAGTTGTCCGCGGCCACGAGCACCTCGGCACCCGTGTTCCGGACGCCGCGCGCCTTGTCGGCGCCCATCGCGACCGACGTGTCGGCGTTCTTCACGGCGAACGTGCCGCCGAAGCCGCAGCACTGGTCGGCGCCCGGCAGGTCGAGCAGCGTCAGGCCACGCACCCGCGACAACAGCTGGCGCGGGCGGTCGCCGACGCCGAGCATCCGCAGCGAGTGGCAGGTGGGGTGGTAGGTCACGGTGTGCGGGTAGTAGGCGCCCACGTCGGTCACTCCCAGCACGTCGACGAGGAACTCGGACAGTTCACGGACCCGGGGCGACACCGCGTCGACCGCGGCCCGCAGACCGGCGTCGCCGGAGCGCCGGGCGACCAGCGCGTGCTGATGGCGGGCGGACGCCGCGCACGACGCGGACGGCGTGACCACAGCGTCGTACCCGGCGAAGGCGGATACGAAGGTGCGGACCACCGGAACCGCCTCGTCCAGATAGCCGGTGTTGACCATCGGCTGCGCGCAGCACGTCTGCGCCGCCGGGAACTCGACGTCGACGCCCAGCCTGCGCAGCAGCGTCACGACCGCCTGCCCCGTCCGCGGGAACAGCGCGTCGTTGATGCAGGTGACCATCAGCGCGACCCGCATGTCACTCATCCTCCCGTGACCCGCCGCTGCGCGGCATCCCAGTCGAGCCCGGCGGCGCGCGGCTCGTAGCGGGCCACGTCGTGGGTGCGCCGGATCAGGGAGCGCATCGCCGCGAGGTCCGGCAGGTCCGCGCCGAGCGTGCGCGCCTGCACGAGCGCGTTGCCCAGCGCGGCCGCCTCCGCCGGCCCGGCGAGGACCGGCAGCCCGCAGGCGTCGGCGGTGAGCTGGCACAGCAGCGCGTTGCGGGACCCGCCACCGACGACGTGGACGACCCGCGGGTGGCGCCCGGCGAGCCCCGCCGCGGTGCGCAGCGCCCGCCGGTAGGCGAGTGCGAGCGAGTCGAGGACGCAGCGAACCACGGCCGCTCGGCTGTCCGGGCCGGGTTCGCCGCCGCGCCGGGCGAGGGCGCCGAGGCGCGCAGGCATCGGGTCGGCGGCGGTCCCGGGCGCGAGCAGCGCCGGGTCGTCGATGTCGACGACGGTCCGCAGCGGCGGGGCGGCCGCCGCGCCGGCGAGCAGCGCGGCCAGGTCGACGGGGCCCTCGGCCTCCCAGGCGCGGGTGCACTCGGAGAGCACCCACAGCCCCATGACGTTGCGCAGGAAGCGGATCGTGCCATCGACGCCGGTCTCGTTGGTGAAGTTGGCCAGCCGGGCCTGTTCGGTGAGCACCGGCCGGTCGAGTTCGAGGCCGACGAGCGACCACGTCCCCGAGGAGATGTAGGCGAAGTCGCCGTCCTCGGCGGGCACGCCGACGACGGCGGAGGCGGTGTCGTGGGAGCCGACCGCGATGACCGGCACGCCGGTGCCGACGCCCAGGTCGGTGGCGACGCCCGCGAGCAGCGTCCCGATCCGCGCGCCCGGGTCGACCAGCGCCGGGAGGATCTCCGACGGCACGCCGACGCGGCGCGCCAGGTCGGCCGACCACTCCCGGCGGGTGACGTCGTAGAGCTGCGTGGTCGAGGCGTTGGTGCGCTCGGCCCGGGCCTCGCCGGTCAGCCAGTAGCCGAACAGGTCCGGCAGGAGCAGCAGCGTCCGCGCCGCGTCGAGCGCCGCGGTGCCGCTGGCGGCGACGAGCTGGTAGACGGTGTTGAAGCTCAGCTGCTGCACCCCGGTGACGGCGTACAGCTCCGCCGCGCCGATCTTGCGCAGGACCTGCTCGGCGACGCCGTCCGTGCGCCGGTCGCGGTGCGAGTATGGCGTCGCGAGCAGTGTCCCGTCCCGGTCTAGCAGCCCGTAGTCGACGGCCCAGGAGTCGATCCCGATGCCCTCGAGCGGGCCGCCCGCGGCGACGGCCCGCAGGCCGGCGAGGATCTCGCGGTGGATGCCGACCACGTCCCACAGCAACGAGGACCCGACGGGCACGGCGCCGTTCGGGAAGCGATGCGCCTCCTCAAGCGTGAGACGCCCCGGGCCGACCTCGACGGCCATGATCCGCCCGCTGGTCGCCCCGAGGTCGACTGCGGCGACCCGCCGCGCCGAATCCTGGGCGGGGCTCATCGAAGGAAGGCGGCGGCGACGCCCCCGTCGACGGGCAGGTGCACTCCGGTGGTGTGGGTCAGCTCCGGCCCGGCGAGGACGAAGACGGCGTTCGCGATGTGCTCCGGCAGCACCTCGCGCTTGAGGATGGTGCGCTGCGCGTAGAACCTGCCCAGGTCCTTCTCCTCGACGCCGTAGACCGCGGCCCGCCGCGCGCCCCAGCCGCCGGCGAAGATCCCGGACCCGGCGACCACCCCGTCCGGGTTGATGCCGTTGACGCGGATGCCGTGCTCGCCGAGCTCGGCGGCCAGGAGCCGCACCTGGTGGGCCTGGTCGGCCTTCGCCGCCGAGTAGGCGATGTTGTTGGGGCCGGCGAAGACCGAGTTCTTGGACGAGATGTAGACGATGTCGCCGCCCATTCCCTGCTCGAGGAGCACCTTCGCGGCGGCCTTCGAGACGAGGAACGAGCCCTTCGCCATCACGTCGTGCTGCAGGTCCCAGTCCGCGCCGGTGGTCTCCAGCAGCGACTTGGACAGCGACAGGCCCGCGTTGTTCACGACCAGGTCGAGGCCCCCGAACGCCAGCACCGCCGCGTCGACCGCCGCCTGTACGGCAGCCTCGTCCGAGACATCGGCCGCGACACCGACCGCGACGTCAGGCCCGCCGATCTCGGCGGCGGCGGCCCGGGCCTTCTCCGCGTCAAGGTCGGCGATGACGACACAGGCACCTTCGGCGGCGAGCCGCCGCGCGGTGGCCCGGCCGATGCCGCTGGCGGCGCCGGTGACCAGCGCGACCCGCGTCGCCAGGGCCTTGGGCTTCGGCATCCGCGCGAGCTTGGCCTCCTCGAGCGCCCAGTACTCGATCCGGAACTTCTCGGCCTCGTCGATCGGTGCGTATGTGGACAGGCCCTCGGCGCCGCGCATGACGTTGATGGCGTTGACGTAGAACTCGCCGGCGACACGGGCGGTCTGCTTGTCCTTGCCGTAGCTGAACATTCCGACGCCCGGGATGAGCACGATCAGCGGGTCGGCGCCGCGGATCGCGGGGGAGTCGGCGGTGGCGTGCCGCTGGTAGTACGCCCGGTAGTCCTCCCGGTAGGCCTCGGCCAGCTCGCGCAGCCGCGCGATCGACTCCTCGACGGTCGCGGTGGCGGGCAGGTCGAGAACGAGCGGCTTGACTTTCGTGCGCAGGAAGTGGTCAGGGCAGCTGGTGCCGAGCGCGGCGAGCCGGGGGTGCTCGGCACGGGAGAGGAAGTCGAGCACCGCGTCGGAGTCGTTGAAATGGCCCACCATCGGCCGGTCCGCCGAGGCGATGCCCCTGAGGGTGGCGGCCAGCGCCGCGGCCCTGGCTCGGCGCTGCTCCGCCGGCAGCGGCTCATGGCCGGGCAGGACCGCGCCGAACGGCTCGGGCCGGGAATGCTCGGCGATGTACGCCGCGGCGGTGTCGATGATCCACAGCGAGTTGCGCTCGGCCTCGTCGCCGGTGTCGCCCCACGCGGTGATGCCGTGCCCGCCGAGGACGCAGCCGACGGCCCTCGGGTTCTTCTCCTTGATCGCGGCGATGTCGAGGCCGAGCTGGAAGCCGGGCCGGCGCCACGGCACCCACACGACCTGCTCGCCGAAGATCGCCCCGGTGAGCGCCTCGCCGTCGGCGGCGGTCGCGACCGCGATGCCGGCGTCGGGGTGGAGGTGGTCGACGTGGGCGGCGTCGACCAGGCCGTGCATGGCGGTGTCGATGGACGGGGCTGCCCCGCCCCGGCCGTGCAGGCAGTAGTCGAACGCGGCGACCATCTCGTCCTCGCGCTCGGCGCCGGGATAGACGTCGACGAGGCCGCGCAGCCGGTCGAGCCGCAGCACGGCCAGGCCGTTCTCGGTGAGCGTGCCGAGGTCGCCGCCCGAACCCTTCACCCACATCAGCTCGACCGCCTGGCCGGTGACCGGGTCCGTCTCGCTGCCCTTCGCCGAGGTGTTCCCGCCCGCGTAGTTGGTGTTCTTCGGGTCAGCGCCGAGCCGGTTCGACCGGGCGATCAGCTGGGCCACTGTCGGGTTCGTCATTGCTAGCTCCATCCTGCCTGCGTGCCACCAACCCGCTCGGCCTCGATGCGTTCCTGGTAGCCGCTGGCCAGGTAGGCGCGCAGGGGGTCCGCGGGCAGTCCCCGCTCCTCGCGCCAGGCGGCGAGCGCGGGCCGCACGTCGGTGTAGAAGGCGTCCATGAAGATCTCGTTGGCAGCCAGGACGTCGCCGGCCTCCTGCGCGGCGGCGAGCGCCGCCCGGTCGAGCAGCAGCGCGCGGGCGGTCATCTCCTGCACGTTGAGCACCGAGCGGATCTGACCGGGGATCTTCTTCTCGATGTTGTGGCACTGGTCGAGCATGAAGGCGACACCGCCCTCGTCGACCGGCCGATAACCGCCGCCGCGCACCACCTCGACCAGGATGCGGAAAAGCTGGAACGGGTCGGCGGCGCCGACGATCAGGTCGTCGTCGGCGTAGAAGCGGCTGTTGAAGTCGAACGAGCCGAGCTTTCCCAGCCGCAGCAGCTGGGTCACGATGAACTCGATGTTCGTGCCCGGGGCGTGGTGGCCGGTGTCCAGGCAGACGACCGCCCGCTCCCCGAGCTCCGCGACCTGCGTGTACGCCGTGCCCCAGTCGGGCACGTCGGTGTGGTAAAAGGCCGGCTCGAAGAGCTTGTACTCCAGCACGAGCCGCTGGCCCGCGCCGAGGCGGTCGTAGATGGTCCGCAGGGACTCGGCGAGCCGGTCCTGCCGGCCGCGCAGGTCGCCCTGGCCGGGATAGTTGGTGCCCTCGGCGAGCCAGATCTTCAGGTCCCGCGAGCCGGTGACGGCCATGATGTCGAGGCACTCGAAGTGGTGGTCGATCGCCTTCTGCCGGATCTTCGGGTCCGTGTGGGTCAGGGCGCCGAGCCGGTAGTCGTCGTCCTGGAAGGTGTTGGAGTTGATCGTGCCCAGCCGGATGCCGAGGTCCTCGGCGTAACGCCGCAGCGCGCCGTAGTCATCGGTCCTGTCCCACGGGATGTGCAGCGCGACCGAGGGAGCGAGCCTGGTGAGGCGGTGCACGGTGGCCGCGTCGGCGATCTTCTCCTCGACCGTGCGGGGCGTGCCCGGGCTGCCGAAGACCTTGAACCTGGTACCCGAGTTGCCGTAGGCCCACGAGGGAACCTCGACCGCCTGGCCCTCGAGCAGGAGCGCGATCTCCTGGAATCGGGATGTCATGTCACGTCTCTTCTGGCGTCGGTGTCGCTGCCGTCGCAGGTTGCCCGGGCGGCAGCGCACGCTCTTCTGACAGATGAAAGATTTCCGCTAAGACGAGGAATCCGTGGTCCGGTGTCCGCCCGGCGAGGCCCTCGAAGAACTCCGCCATCTCGGCCTGCCAGCGGCTGTTGACCTCGGTGGAATCCATCCCCGCGACCGCGACGTCGGGGTCCCGTGCCGGGCCCGGCACGCGGCCGGGCCCGGCACGGTTCGGCAGATCAGAAGTTGAACTGGGCGACGTTGGTCTTGTCGAAGACGAACGGGTCGCCGAGGAGGACCTCGCCGTTCGCGCCGACGGTGTGCTTGCCGAGGGTTCCGGCGGTGAAGGTGTCACCCTGCTTGCCGGTGATCGTGCCCTTGACCAGCGCGTCCGCGGCGTACGCCGCGAGGTAGCCGAGGTCGTTCGGGTTCCACAGCGCGAACGACGTCACGGTGCCGTCCTCGACGTACTTGCGCATCTGGGACGGCGTGCCCAGGCCGGTCAGCGCGACCTTGCCCTTGTACGACGAGGTGTCGAGGTAGCGCGCCGCCGCGGCGATGCCGACGGTGGTGGGCGAGATGATGCCCTTGAGGTTCGGGTGGTCCGAGAGCAGCGCGGCGGTCTTGTCGAACGACGTCTGGTCGTCGTCGTTGCCGTAGACGACGTCGACGAGCTTGATGTTCGGGTGGCTCGCCGCCAGATCCTTCTTCATCAGGTCGATCCACGTGTTCTGGTTCGTCGCGTTGGCCGCCGCGGAGAGGATCGCGACCTCGCCCGAGTCCCCGATCTGCTTGGCTAGCAGGTCGACCTCGGACTTCGCGATGCCGGCCGCCGACGCCTGGTTCACGAACAGGTCACGGCACGACGCGTCGGTGTCGGAGTCGAAGGTGACGATCTTGGTGCCGGCGGAGCGCGCCTGCTGGAGCGCGTCGCACGGCGCCTTCGGGTCGTCGGCGGAGATGACGAGAGCCTTCACGCCCTGCTGGGCCGCCGTGTTGATGAACGAGACCTGGGCGTCGGGGCCGGCGGTGTCCGGGCCGACCTCGCTGTAGGTCCCGCCGAGTTCCCCGACCGCCTTCTTGCCACCTGCGTCGCTGGCGTCGAAGTAGGGGTTGCCAAGGTTCTTGGGCAGGAAGGTGATGGTCCCGGCGTCGCCCTTCCCACCCGATCCGCCCGAGCTACCGCCGCTGCTGCCGCACGCGGCCAGGGCGAGCGCGCCTGCCAGCGTCACCGCGGCGACGCCCGTGAGCCGCCGGTTGATGGACGTCATTGTCATTTACCCCTTTGTGGTTGGTGCTGTCCCGGGAAAGGGAACTGCGGCAGCGACGGCTGGTCGTCGTCGGAAGAGCCCGGGCGACGGTCCGGAGCGCTGCCTGGACAGCCAGGAGAGAACGGACGAGGAGATCACCGAGAGCACGAGCAGGACCCCGATGACGATGTTGATCACATTGACGGTGACGTTCTCCAGGCGCAGGGCGCTCTGGATGACCCCGAGGAGCAGCACGCCGGCGACGACCCCGTGCAGCGCGCCCCGGCCGCCGAAGATCGAGACCCCGCCGAGCAGGACGGCGGCCACGATCTTGAGCTCGTCGCCGGTGGCGTTGTCACCGCGGGCATTGCCGTTGCGCAGCGTGATGTAGATGCCGGCGAAGGCCGAGATCGTCGCGGTGAGTACGAACAGCAGGAACTTGGTGCGTTCCACGTTGACGCCGCTGAAGTGGGCCGCCTCGTCGTTGAGGCCGATCTCGTAGACCCCCCGGCCGAACGGCGAGAAGTGCAGCAGCCAGACGAAGAAGACAAGCAGCACCAGGATCGGGATGACGATGACCGGGTACCGGCTGCTACCGATGTGCTCCTGGGCCAGGTGCGTCCAGTACGTGGGGAACTCGGTCTTGGCCTTGGTGCCGAGCAGTCCCACGGCCAGGCCGCGGAACAGCGCCATCGTGCCGATCGTCACCGCGAGCGAGGGCAGCCGGACGTAGGCCACCAGGAAGCCGTTGAACGCCCCGGCGACCGCGCCGGCCACGATCGCGATCAGCCCGGCCAGCGGGATGCTGAGCCCCGCGTCCTGGTGTAGCAGGCCGACGAGGACGCTGCTGAGGCCGACCACGCTGGCTACCGACAGGTCGATCTCGCCGGTGATGACGACCAACGCCAGCGGCAGCGCGATCAGCATGATCTCGGCGTTGTCCAGCCCGAGGAAGTAGAGCGTCAGCGGGCTGTTGAAGTGCGGCACGGCGGCGTTCGCGTAGAGGAACGCGACGACCAGCAGACCGATGATCGCGAACTCGCGGGTCAGCAGGACCCGGCGCCACCAGGGGGTGCCGTGGGCGGGGTACTGCCGGCTGGCCGTCGGTTGCGCGGTAGCGGCGGTGGTCACGAGTTCCCCCTAGCGGCCGCTCGTGCCGCCGATGTCGCCGCGGCGATCTTTCGGTCGCGGCGGATCGACAGGACCCGGTCGAGGACGATGGCGCCGATGATCATCGCGCCGACGACGAACTGCTGCCAGAAGTCCTGGACGCCGATGACCGGGAGAGCGCGGTTGATCGTGACCAGCAGGAAGGCGCCGAGGGCCGCGCCCCAGACGGTGCCGCTGCCGCCGAAGATGGCGACCCCGCCGATCACCGCGGCCCCGACGGCCTGAAGCTCCAGGTTGAGCCCGGCGTTCGCGCTGACCGTGCCGTACCGGGCGGCGGTGGCGACGCCGGCGAGCCCCGCCATCGCGCCGGAGAGCACGAAGGCCGTCAGCACCCGGCGGGTGACCCGCAGGCCGTAGAGCCTGGCCGCGTCGGGATCCGAGCCGATCGCGTACAGCTCCCGGCCGCCGCGCGCCGAGTAGAGGTAGTAGCCCGCCACGGCGAGGACGACGACCGCGATGATCGTGAGCACCGGGATCGTGAGGACCTGCTGCGTGCCCAGCCGGAGGAACGAGTCAGGCAGGTCCGAGGCGTTGACCCGGTTGCTGCCCGCCCAGGTGAGGAAGATCCCGCGGTAGACGTACATCGTCCCGAGCGTGATCACCAGTGCCGGCACCCGCCCGAAGGCGACCAGCACGCCGTTGACCAGGCCGAGCACGCCGCCCGCCGCGAGCCCGATCAGGAAGACCAGCCCGACGGGCAGCCCGGGGTGGGCGATGAACAGCCTTCCGGTGAGGTAGGCCGTCAGGCCGACCACCGAGCCGATCGACAGGTCGACGCTGCGGGTGATGACGACCGCCGTCTCGCCGACCGCGAGCAGCAGCAGGATCGACGGCGTCAGCAGCAGGTCCCGCCAGCCGTTGGCGGCGAACAGGAACTGGTGGTTCTTCGCCGTCGTCACCGCCACAACGAGGACGGCGACGACCGCGATGGCGATCTCCCGGGAACGCAGCAGTCCCGCCAGAGTGTGCCGGAGCGGCGAGGAGAGGGTGCCCGGGGCGGTCAGCGTGGTCACGCGGTCACCTCCACCGGAGCCGCGGCTGGCGTGTCGATTGGGCGCGCCGACCGGGTCGCGGCGTGCATGACCCGCTCGGGGGTTGCGTCCGCGCGGTCGAGCTCCGCCGTGAGCTCGCCCTCGCACAGGACGAGCACCCGGTCCGCCATGCCGAGCACCTCGGGCAGCTCGGAGGAGATCATCAGGATCGCGAGGCCCCGGCCCGCGAGGTCCGAGAGCAGCCGGTGCACCTCGGCCTTGGTGCCGACGTCGATCCCCCGGGTCGGCTCGTCGATGATGAGCAGCTTTGGCTCGGTCGCCAGCCACTTGGCGAGGACCACCTTCTGCTGGTTGCCGCCGCTCATCGTCTCGGCGGCCATGTCCAGGGCCGCGGTCTTGACCTCGAGGCGCGCGCTCCACGGGCCGGCGGCCCGGTTCTCGGCCGCGGTGGTCAGCAGGCCGCCCCGGGCGAGGCCCCGCCGGATCACGGACGCGACGTTGCGGGCGACCGACGCCTGCGTGGTCAGCCCCTGCCCGCGCCGGTCCTCCGGGACGAACGCCATGCCGGCCCTGATTGCCGCGCGCACGTCGTGGGCCCGTACCGGCCGGCCGAACATCCGCACCGAGCCGGCGTCGTACCGGTCGACACCGAAGACCGCCCGCGCGACCTCGCTGCGCCCGGCGCCGACCAGGCCCGCGAGCCCCACGATCTCCCCGGCGCGGACGGTGAGGCTCACGTCCCGGAAGACCCCGGCCGCGGACAGCCCGCGCACGTCGAGGACGACGTCGCCGATCGGCGCCGGCGTCTTCGGGAACAGCTCGGAGACCTCGCGGCCGACCATCCGGGCGACGATCTGGTCGACGCTGGTGTCGGCGACCCGCTCCGTCGAGACGTACTGGCCGTCGCGCATCACCGTGACCGTGTCGCACAGCGCGAACACCTCGTCGAACCGGTGGGAGATGAACACCAGGCCGCGGCCCTCGTCGCGCAGGCCGCGGGCGACGGCGAACAGGCGCTCGACCTCGACCCCGCTGAGCGCCGCGGTCGGCTCGTCCATGATCAGGAGGCTGGCGTCGAGCGAGATGGCCTTCGCGATCTCGATGATCTGCTGGTCGGCGATCGAGAGGCCGCGAGCCTGCCTGCGCGGGTCGAGCCGGACCCCGAGCCGGGCGAACAGCGCCTCGGCGGCGGCGTACATCGCCGGCCGGTCGATCCGCCGCGGCCGGCCCAGCGTCTGGCGCCCCAGGAAGATGTTCTCGGCGACCGACAGGTCGGGGAACAACGTCGGCTCCTGGTAGATCACCGCGATCCCGGCGGCCTTCGACGCGGCCGTCGAGGCGAAGTCGACGTCCTGGCCGAGGAAGCGGAACGTGCCGGCGTCGCGCTGGTACACGCCAGCGACGATCTTCACGAGCGTGGACTTGCCCGCGCCGTTCTCGCCGACGAGCGCGTGGACTGACCCGCGCTCGACCGTGAGCGAGCCCGAGCGCAGCGCGACCACGGACCCGAAGGCCTTGGTTACGTCCCGCAGCTCCAGCACCGCAGTGGCCGCTGCCGGTTCAGGCATGCGCGCCCCCCTTGAAAGGTTTCAAAAGACGTGTGGACGATAGGAGACCCGCATCACTCCCGTCAAGTCATTCGTCGGGACATCCATGGCCACGTGCTGGTCCTGTTGACTCGCCTGGGTTTGGAGCGATTCAATCGAGCCGGCTGGGATGGAAGATCAGGCGGACTCCAGGGGAGGGCGGATGGCGGAGGTTCCCCGGCCACGTGAACGCCGGGCGTCGGTGAAGGACGTCGCCGCGGCTGCCGCCGTGTCACTGGGGACGGTCTCCAACGTGCTCAACCGCCCCGACCTGGTCAGCGCGGCCACCCGCGAGCGGGTCGAGCGGGCGATGGCCGAGCTCGGCTTCGTGCGCAACGAGTCGGCGCGGTCGCTGCGGGCCGGGGTGAGCAGCGTCCTGGCGTACGTGATGCTCGACGCCGGCAACCCGTTCTTCACCGATGTCGCCTAGGGCATCGAGCACGTCGCCGAGGCGTTCGGCCTGTCGCTGTTCCTGTGCAACAGCGACGGCCGCCCGTCGCGAGAGGTCGCCTACCTGGAGCAGCTCCAGCAGCAGCGGGTGCGCGGCATCCTGATCACGCCAGTGGATCCCGGGAGCGCCGCCCTCGACGACCTTACGGCGAAGGGCACCCCGCTGGTCATCGTCGACCGGGTCCGCAAGTTCGACGACTTCTGCGCCGTCGCCGTCGACGACGTGCTCGGTGGCCGCCTCGCGATCGAGCACCTGCTCGACCTCGGCCACCGCCGCGTCGCGTTCGTCGGCGGCCCGCTGTCCATCGGCCAGATCACCGACCGGTACGAGGGCGCCCGCCTGGCCTGGGAGGAGGCCGGGATGGCCCCGGGGGACCTGACGCTGCTCGACTGCGCCGCCCTGACCGTCGACGAGGGCCGGTCGGCCGGCGAGCAGCTCGCCGGCATTCCCACCCGGCGCCGGCCGACCGCGGTGTTCTGCGCCAACGACCTCGTCGCGCTCGGGCTCCTCCAGCAGTGCATCAGGCGAGGCTGGCGGGTGCCCGACGACGTCGCGATCGTCGGCTACGACGACATCGAGTTCGCCGGCGCCGCGGCGGTGCCGCTCACCTCGGTCCGCCAGCCACGCCGGGAGCTGGGCCGGCGGGCCGCGGAGCTGGTCCTCGACGAGTCGACCAACCCGCGCCACCAGCACGAGCAGGTCATCTTCACCCCGATCCTCGTCGCCCGCGCCTCCACCACCGGCTGAGCCACGCGGCGCCCTCGCCAGTGCGCTCGCCGCAACCCGACGGCAGGCCACCTCGCTCGCCGGCACCGCCCGCGGCCTCGCGCTGCTGCAGGTCGCCGCGTCGATGAAGGCGGGCCTAGCCGTCACGGTGGCTCCACACCATCTGACGATGCCCACCCAGGAAGCCGCAGACCTGCTCCGTATCTCCCGCACCACCCTGGTTCGGCTGCTGGAAAGTGGCGTCATCCCGTTCGAGAAGCCCAGCCGCCACCGCAAGGTCCGGCTCGACGACCTCCTCGAGTACCGCCGACGCCAACGCCACGCCGCCGACCTCGCCTTCGCTGACATGGTCGCCGACACCGAACGTCTCGGCCTCTACGACATCAGCCCCGACGAGACCCGGGCGGCGCTGAAAGCACCGGCTCCGTACTAACGCGGCCCCGGCTCGGCGCAGGGCTGGTCGTTCACCCGCACCACAATCCCCTCGAGGCGGTCACCAGACGGGCGGAAAATGCCAGGAAATACCAGGTCTGCGGAACCCACGTCGAAGCGATGACGATCCCGACGATGACCGTTAACAGCAGGCTGGAGCCACCGGAGCGACTCCAAGTGGATCAACTTGATGTCCTTGCCGCGTCTGGCAGCCACGTTGGGAGCCACCGTCCGATCGTGGAATTCGGATCCCACCCGCCCACCACCAGGCAAAACGCGAGCCCTGAGCTCTGGACAGCGGGCGACGCCCGGTTAGGCGATCGGCGGCCGGGGTAGGTCCGAGGCAACGCACAACATCAACAGGCGGGACAGTGGATATGGGTATCATCGCGTGGATCGTGCTCGGCCTAGTCGCGGGTCTCATCGCGGAAAAGCTGACGGGTGAGCGGACCGGTTGGGTTGTCGCCGGTGTCGTCGGGATTGTCGGCGCGCTGCTTGGGGGCTGGCTTGCCAAGGTGCTGTTCCATGTTCACTCGCTGAATACGTTCTTCAACATCTCGACCTGGATCACGGCGATCGTCGGCGCGGTCGTTCTCCTCCTGATCGTGCGTGCCGTGACCGGCAGCCGCGGCCGCAGCCGGGTCTAGCAGCTGGCGGTAGGAGAGTCCGCGATGATCGCTTTCCCGCAGCGTTTCGCGCAGCTCATCCGGCCGGTCGCCATTGGCGGATCAGATCGGCGGACGGCCCGATATGGCCGTCCGCCGACGTCGTCCTGGCGCGTCGCCGGTCCGACAGCGTCCATCGGCACCAGGCCCTGCCCGCAGAAACCGGGGGAAGTCACAGTGGGTCGGCACGAGGAACGTTCGCGCTCGCGGTGCTTTCCGACTGGCGGGGCGCGCGCACAGCCGCATCTCGAGCGCTTAGCTCGCAACCGCCGCGGTGGGTCCCGACATGGAGTCTGAGCGGACCGAGGAGTTCTGGATACCGCCCGATCACGCGGTCGTCCGCGACACGCGACACGCCGTGCGGCGGCTGTGCAGGGAGGCCAACCTCGCGGCGGACACCTGCGAGACGGCCGTCCTGCTCGCCAGCGAGACCGTGACGAACGCCATCGTGCACGGCGGACCACCCGCCCACCTCGTCATTCGGGTCTGCGCGGGCGGTATCCGCGTCGAGGTCACCGACGGTACCGCCCACCTTCCCGTCGCCGTTCCCGCCGGACCCGACGCCACGAACGGCCGAGGTGTCGGGCTCGTCGACACCCTCGCTACCCGGTGGGGCCTTCGGTCAGACCCTGGCGGCAAGACCGTGTGGTTCGAGGTCGCAGAGGGCTGACAGCGGTTTCTGGTCTTGCGCGGATCGTTCGACGCCGGACGGGTGCCCAGCCGACCGATCCGCATGGTTGGCCACGAGCACCCGGGGAAGAAACCGCGCAGAGCCGTCCTCGGCTCGCGAATAACCCGGAACGGGCCGTCGACACCGGGGCCGCGGGCGCCGCGGCCGTTCCACCACCGCGGCGCGCACCCGCGCGTAGCCCGCAGCCGTGACAACTCGGTAGCTGGTCTGCGGTTCTCCGGACCTGGGATCGCGGACAAGGAAATCGGCGATGCGTGATTTTTCCTGCCCCAACTGTGGGCAGCGGTTGACGTTCGAGAACTCGCGATGCCTCGCCTGCGACAGCAGCCTCGGCTTCGACGTCGGCACCCGCTCGTTTGCCGTCCTCGACGGCGAGGGGGTCGCAGGTGATGGCACCGGAGCTGCCGCGTGCGAGAACGTCGGCCTCGCCGCGTGCAACTGGCTCGCCGCACCCGGGAGTGGCCACGGTCTGTGCAGGTCGTGCGCGCTCACCCGCACCCGGCCAGCGAACACCGACATCGACGCGCTGCCGGCCTTCGCCGAGGCTGAAGCGGCGAAGCGGCGGCTTATCTTCGAGTTGACCGAGCTGGGCCTGCCGATCCGAGGACGGGACGTGAATCCCGAGTCGGGGCTCTGCTTTGACCTGCTTTCCAGCAGCGAGCAGAAGGTTATCACCGGCCACGCCAGCGGAGTGATCACTCTGGATCTGGCGGAAGGCGACGATGTGCACCGCGAGCAGCTGCGCGTGTCGATGGCCGAGCCCTACCGCACCCTGCTCGGTCATTTCCGCCACGAGATCGGTCACTACTACTTCACCGTCCTCGCCGCCGGCGGCGACGGCAGAACCCGGTTCGAAACGCGCTTCGGCGACCCGGACGCCGACTACCAGGCGGCCCTGGACCGGCACTACCGCCAAGGCCCGCCTGCAGGTTGGCAGCAGACCTACATCTCCGCCTACGCCACGATGCACCCCGCCGAGGACTGGGCCGAGACCTTCGCGCACTACCTCCACATCCGCGACACCCTCGACACCGCCGCCGCCTTCGGCTTCGCCCCCACCGGTGCCACCCTGACGACGCCGCTCGCCGGTGACGTCGGGTTCACCCGGATCGTCGACCTGTGGCTCCCACTGGCGTGGTCGCTCAATATGATCAACAGATCCATGGGCCGCCCGGATCTGTATCCCTTTGTTCTCCCGCCCCCGGCGCTGGACAAGATGCATCTCGTCCACGAACTGGTCACCGCACAGAACGTCGCCTCAGCCGCGGCCTGACCTGCTTCCGATCGGCCTTCGGCCACGCATCGCGAGCCCGCCTACTCCCGGCTGCCGCGCGAGCGGTTGCGCGGGATCGGCCCGCCGGTGGCGCACCCGTGAGCTGACGGTGGCCAGCACGTTGCGGTCCGTCCTATCCATCGACCACCACCTCCGATCCCTGACCTGGGCGACCTGTTCTTCTTTCGTGCGTCTCGGGGTTGCGGTCTGGCATGATTTCTGCCGGCGCCAGCGTAGCGGCGCTGTCGATGGGAATGGCAGCGTCCAGCTCGATGCCGAGCATCTCGAGGAGTTCCCTCACAAGCCCGGCTGTGTTGTCAGCGGCTCTCGACTGGCCGGCATTTCTGCCCTCAGTAGGTGGTGTTCGCACCACACCAACCCGGTTGTCCACCCGCGCCGCCTCCCACGTCTCCAGATGGTGGGAGCGTATCCCGCCCGTCGGGGGAGTCCTGCCCAGGGGATTAGAAGAGCCGCCGACATTCGTTATGCCAGCATTCGCGACTTCGCCAACCCGGGCAGCGATTCGTCGGGTTTTCAGATGGCCAGGGCGGCCTCGGCCGCGTCTGGGCGCGTCGGCGTTCCGGTGCGGGCCTGGTCGCCGAGGCCAGCACCGGAACGCTTTGGTTCAGTACCCGGCGCGGACGTTCTGCGAGGCGAGCACGTCGTGCAGGATGTTGACTCGGCGCTGCAGGTAGCGGGTCTGCGAGCCGAACCATCCAGGCGCCCAGAACCAGGTCGTGAAGACGCCGACCCGGGTCGGTGAGTTGACGAAGGTGTGCGCGGCGTTGAGGCGCTTCGCCGTGGCGCCGAGGCCGACGAGGTTCCAGATGGGGATGAGCTGGTTCCACCACTGGCTGTTCGCCCTGCGTGGCTGGCCCAGAACGGCCGACAGCTCACCGTTGACTCGCTCATACCACACGAAGTAGTAGATCGAGAATGTGACCATGCATAGCCACCACAGGCCCCACGCGCCCTGCTTCCGGGGCGCCGGCGGCGCAGCGCCGAACCGAGGGGCGGGTGCGGTGATGGGCTGGGCGGGCCCGTATGGCAGCGGCGGACTCCCGGTCGCAGCGTGACCCGTCCTCAGCGACGGTGCCACGCCGTACTGCGGTGCGGATGTCAGCTCACCGCGGGTTGAATCGTACTCAGTCATCGGACGTGCTCCCCCACGAAACGTCATGATTCCTGCGCCCGGCGATCAGGTCGCCGCCGGGGCATCGCAGTGTAATCCCTTGCCATGACGTATCCCACAAGGGGTCACATTAGGGCGCGCATCGGCTGCTTGCGGTTCAACGATCGTGAAACACTGGCTTCGGCCGCAGCCCTGGCGACTTCGTTCTGACCTCGGCGGCGGACCAGGTCGCGAACGTTGTGTCGTCTGGCCCCCTGGTCGTGCCCGTATCAACGCGAGGGGAGAGCGCGATCCTCAGCGCCGCGAAGAAGGCCAATCTCGTGCTGGGGTTCGTTCTCGAGCTGGCCGTGTACGCGGCGGTCGCCCTGAGGGGATACCACACGGTGAACGCGGGCCGATGGCGGAAGGCGGCCGCGGCCGTCGGCTGCGCCGTCGTCATGATCGCGCTTTGGTCGATCTTCGGCGCTCCCTCGGCCACGGTGACCCTGCATGGCGCCTCCCTCGCCGTTTCCAGTCCGCATGGTTCGGCCTTGGCGTCCTCGCCCTCCTGGCGACGGGCTGGAAGAAGTTCGGCGTCATCCTCACCGTTTTGACGATTGCGAACCTGATCCTCGTCTACCACTGGCACCAGCAGAAGGGCTGACGGGATGTGCGCCCCGAACCCGGCGATCAATCCCGCCGCCGAGGCAGGTTGACCGGCGACGGAGGCCCGTCAACACCGCCGGGTCGCGTCCCCAGGCCGCTCTAGACCGCCCGTCCGGCCGGCGGGACGTCGGCCGGGCAGGGCCGCGCCGCCGACGGGCCATCGGGCGGCGGGAGCTGCCAGTCCATGGCGAGCGGTGGCTGGCGGGCGAGGCAGGCGTCGGCGATCCGGTTCGTGGCCGCGTGCAGGATGTTGGTCACGACGATGGCGACCCCGACGATGCCGACTGCGGGTGCGAATCGGGGCGCGAGCAGCAGCGCGAGAATGATCGCCGTGACGCCGTTCTGCTGCGCGAGGCTGAGATGGACCCGGTCGACGATGGGCATACGGCGGGTGATGACGCCGGCGCTGACGATGATCTGTGCGGCGAAGGCGAGCACTCCGAGCAGGAGGCCGCCGGGCACCTTGACGCCGCCAACGAGCAGCAGGCCAAGCACGAACGCGGCACCCGCCGCGGCGGCGTCGACGACCCGACCGATCAGCTCCGCGACCTGGGGACGGAAGAACAGCCCGAGGATGGCGACGCCCAGCATGAGGAACTGCCAGCTGGCGAACGCGAGGAGCGCCACCAACACCATGCGCGCCACCCACAGCCGGATCGGCTCGGCCAGGCCGAGCCACCGCGCGTGGATGAGCCGCCAGAGCCCATACCCGGCCGCCGCGAGCAGGGCGTTCGCGCCAAGGTTCGCCAGATAGCCGGTCAGGCTGTCCGCGACCGCGGTGCGGCGGCCCGCGGCGGGCAGCACGAACGCCGACCCGTAGACAAGCAGGAGAACCGACACGGGATCGTCGAACGAGGCCCACGACGCGAGCACGGACCGGGCGCGAGGCGAGAGGCGCGGCTGCCGCAGCACCGCGGCCACCGAGAGCGGGTCTATCTGCGCGACCGCGACGCCCAGAATGACGTAACGCCGGTCGAAGTAGACCAGGCCCATGATGCCGCCGATAATCGCTGCCTTGAGGACTACGCCGACCGTGACGGCGAGCCCGATGGTCCCGGCGTCGCGCCGCGCGGACGCGAGGTCGATGCCGTAGGCGCCGCCGAACAGGCCGATCGCAAGGAGCGCGGAGACCACGTAGAAATAGCTCGACGAGCCATCGAGATCCGTTACGCCGCCGAGCTGTGCCGTCAACCAGCCGGCGCCCGCAATGACCAGGAAGGTGAGAATCCGCCTCACCGAGGGCCGCCGCCGCAATCGTGACCTGGACGTCCGGTCGGAGATTCAGGATAATTCTCTCGGCGTCGACCAGCAAACCATGTGACCTGTTTCATCTTTTCCCCGCTCGGCCGTGGTCCGACGCCGAGCAACGTCCGGCTGCAGCCGGCCCCCGCCAGCCGGAGAATATTCCGCGCCTGATTCACCATAACGTTTCCAGCGCGGCGGTGCAGCTGAACCGCGGCCGGCTCCAGGCCTATTCGGCAAAGGCCCAGCTCATGGCGCCAGACGTTCCGGTCAGCGGCGCCAGGGTTGTTACCCGGCGACGAAGATAGCAGCGGGACGCGGCATGGCGTCGCCGCCGCGCGGCGCCAGCTCGGAATACGCGAGCCACCGGGCCACCTCGTCGGGGTCGGCGTGGCCAGCGCGCGCCAGGTCACGGAACAGCGCCCACAGCGCCTCGGGACACTCGCGGTAGACCCGCGCCGCCGGGCCGTGGCCGCTGGCCCGGACCAGCGCCAGGCCGGCGAAGGCCGACAGATCGTCGGCGCGGCGTGCCAGGTCGGCCCGGTAGCAGCCCGCGGCGCGCCGGAGATCACCGGTGACGAACGCGAGATCCCCGGCCGTAGGTACGGCCGGCGGCTGACCGCCCGCCGGCGGCAAGGTTCCTCCTTCCGCCGTCGCCGGGCAGGGATCGCCGACCGCCGGGCCGGGACGGCTGATCGCGCGGCCGAAGCCGGGCGGATCGGCGAAGCGCAGCCGCGCTAGGTCGCGGCGCGCGTCGGCTGCGCCCGGGTCGCCGTTCGGCGTGATCGTGACCGGCGGCGGGTCCGGCTGGGTGCAGTGCGTGCCGGCCCGCCACTCGGCCACCCAGGCGGCGATCCGGTCATCGTCCGGCCGGGCGTGCCGCAGCCGCCAGCGGACACGTGCGTCGGCGAGCGCGACGCCGGCGGCGTCGGCGACCGCCGGCGGCGGCGTCAGCGAGCGCCACCCGTCGAGGCGCGCCGCCATCCCCGCGACGAACTGACGGCCCAGCTCGGTGAGGGCACCGGACCCGCGCAGCGTGCCGAGCACCTCGGCAACGGCGGCGCGGCACCACGCGAACTCGAATGCGGCGAGCTCGGCCTCCGGCCCGGCCGCGGCCGCCCACCGCTCCCGCCAGAAGCCGGCGATTCCGAGAAACGCGTAGGCGCCGTGGAGTAGGCCCCCGAGGGGGCGCGGATCCCGACGCCACGGCGCGAAATAGACGGCCTCCGACTCCTCTCGCAGAAAGGGCGCGAAATCAAGCAGGGTCGCCAGCGTGGCGTGCCGCGCCTCGTGCACGAGCATCGAGGCGAGGCGGACCGGGTCATCGACCGGCGCCAGGATGGCCGCGCCCAGCGCGTCCGCCGTCGAGGCGCTCGCCAGGGCACCCCAGGAGGCGGGGAGCGGCACGATCGCGGACGTCACGGCGCGGACCGTCTCGGCCATGCCATCGCCTGCCTCGACGAGGACGCGCCAGGCCGGGACGAGCCGCGCACGCCACGCTTCGGCGTGCGCGGCCGCGGGGGAGACGGCCCGAGCCACCCCGGGGCGCCGCGGTTCGGGGACGAAGACGCCGGCGCCGCGGTACGGGTCCGCGTCCTCCACCACCACGTCGATCTGCTCGCCGGCGGTGGTCGCGGTGGTGGTCACGGCGGGTCGCCACAGCGTGGCGGTGGCCGACATCCCGCGCAGCTCGGTGCGCGTCGGGGTGGCGAGCGTGACGCCGCCGCCGGGCGCGCCGGTGACCATGACCCACTGCGAGGCGTCGCCGGCGAGGACGGTGCCCAGCGTGGGCAGCGTCAGCTCGCCGCCCCGGGTGCGCGCCGGGACCGCGTACGGCAGGTGGGCGAGCGTCGCCGCCGCCGCCGCGACGCCGCCGAAGTAGCCGAGATCGTCGTCCAGCGGCTCGGCCGGCGCGATCACGCCGCGCAGCCGCCGCAGGCAGCGCAACGCCCAGGCCGCGACCGGGGGATGCATGATCACCCGGTCCGCGGCTGGCCGGTCGGCCCGGCGCGCGGCGGCGAGCAGCCGGAAAGCCTCGTCGACGCAGTCGCGCGCCGTGCTGGGCGGCCCGTTTCGGACGGCCTCGGTCAACATGCTGATCAGCAGCAACCGCTTGCTGAGCTGCGCCGCCCGCAGGGTGACCAGGGTCTCGCGCCGGCCGTTCCCGGTGGCGAGCGCGTCGAACTCGGCGCGCGTGACCCGATGGCGTGCCACCGCGGCCGGCAGCGCGAGCGGGCCGGCCGCGAGCGAGCCGGGCAGGTCCGCAGCCAGCCCGAGCGCGCCGCGCGCGAGGGGATGGGACGGCAGACCGGGCTCGGCCGAGGTGCGTGCCAACCTGGGCGGGGCCGGAACGGGCGGCGACGACAGCGCTGTCGGGCCGGGAGCTGTCACAGAGCGCCCGCGCGGTCGTCCGCCTCCCAGCCGCGCGCGCGATGGCACACCGGTGGGCTCGTCGTCGGCGGCGGCGGCGGATGGTCGAAGACGCAGGCGCCGGCGCCCGGTGTGTCGACCCAGGCCAGTATCGCCCGGCGCGCAGCGGCCCACCGCGGGCCATGGAACAAAGCCAGGTCGGCCAGATCGAGGCCCGTGACGTCGACAAGGTCGCCGACGTCGTCGTCCTGGACCGCGCTGACGTCGGTACTCACATGGACCTCCCCGTAATCCACGCGAACAATGTAACCTCCGACGCGGGGAAATTGCACGGCCACCAGTCTTCGGCGCCAGGAGAATTTGCTCTGGCGACGGTCGCCGCAACGCCGGAACCGGCGAACTACCGGCGCCCGGCGAGGAAGTCCGACGCCACTTGCCGGAATCGGCGATCGGCGTCAAGGACGCGGTGCTGGTCGAGCGTGACGCCCATCAGGTACTCGGTCGGCGCTGCCCGGCAGAAGTAGAGCGCGCCCTGCTCCACGTCCGCCACCACCCGGACCAGCGCCTGCCCGAGGACAGGGCGGATCTCGATGTCGAGCCGGCGGCCCGTCCGGGGAACCCGGTCGGCCAGCTTCCGGTACCCGTTCCGGCGCTGTTCGCTGTCGATGGCGGTGAAGAATCGCGCCAGCGTGGACGCGTCCAGTACGTCGACGCTGGTGAAGGAACCGGCCTCGGTGAACCGCGCCAGGTAGTGCAGGTCGGCCGACCGGACGACCCCGTCGGCGACCTGACGGAAGCGGTCGACGTGGGCGTCCCTGGGCCCGTGCTGCTCCCACCGGGGCGCCGCGCCATCGTCACCACGGTGCAGGAGACGCGGCGGGAGGCTCGCGTAGCCGCCGGCGTTCCGGTCGCTGAGGCTGGCCAGGCCGCGGATCTCGGCCACGGCTCGGGACATCCGGGCGTCCATCGGGTCGGTGTCGGCGGCGTCGAACACGGTGGCGACCAGGTACGAGACCGTGTTGATGTCATAGGCCAGCACGGCGCCGCGCCCGCTGTCGATGACCGTCCTGATCAGCGGGCCGCTGCGCAGCCCCTCGACCGCCCTGCCCAGCTCGCGCAGCGTGTGAAAGGCCCCGCGGCCGAACAGCTCGACCGCGAGCCGGCGCCGGTCGGGACCGATGGCCCGGCCGGTGCCGCCCGACGGCGGCCTGAGGCCGATGCGTTCCACCGTCAGGTCCCACACGCCTTCGGTGTAGTGCGCCACGTGATGGGGGAATTCCAGCTCCGTGGCGACACGAAGGCACACGGCCTCGATCTCGTCGAACTCGTATTGCGCATGCCCCGCTCGATGTGGCTGGGGATTGCCCGCCCGCGCCGATTCCGACACCTCATCGCCCCCCTCGATCCCAAGGTGATCATTTCTGTTCAGAATCTGGAAATATCGAGGTCGAGGCCATATTCGAATTCCAGCAGTGGGTTCGGGTCGAAGGCGTCCGGACCGGCGCACCGGTCGAGGACCGTGATGTAGGGGTGGTCCTCGATGAGGAACTCCCGGCAGTCCGCGAGCGCCGCACGGGCGAAGTCGTGCGCCGCTGCGACGTCGTCGCCGGCCGCCGCGCAGAGCGCGAGGATGATGAGGGCCGCCAACCGGTGCGGATGGTGCTCGCCGAGGGTCAACAGGCCGTCGTGCGCCCGGGCCGCGAGCTCCCGGGCCATGGCGGGGTCGACCTCCCGCAGGTACAGCGCGAGGTTGGCGCGGCAGGCGTGCGTGACCGGGTGGTCGTCGCCGTAGAGGTCGACGTAGCCGTCCAGGCCGGCCCGGGCGTACTCGATCGCCTGCCGCACCGCCGCGGGACCGGCGTCTGGCTCACTCGGATCCAGCCGACGCCGGGCGTAGAGGTCCGCGGCGAGGCTGAGCTGGCAGGCGAGCGTCCCGACGTCCCGGTACCCATACGTGTCGCGGAAGCGCTCGTGGGTACGGCGGTCGAGCCGGACCGCGTCGCCGTGCTCCCCCCGGCGCCGGTAGGCCACGGCCAGGTCCTTGTACGCGAACAGGGTGCGGTATCCGCGGTCGCCGTCGGCCCTCGCCAACCCGGTCGCGGCCTCCCGAAGGTACGCGAGCGCCTCGTCGGGTCGGCCGAGCGCGCACAGGTCCACCCCGATGCGGGACCGGGAGAGCAGGCTGCCGCGATCCTGAGCGCCGAACACGGCCTCGCGCGCCTCGTGGACGGCCCGGTCCTCGGCGAGCGCGTCGGGGACCAGACCGGCCAGGAACATCGAGAGCCCGAGGTTGCTCCAGGCGGCGAACGTGCCCTGGTGCTGGGCGCCGCGGGCCGCGCGGAACGCCTCCAGGGTGGCACGGTCCTCGACCCAGGCCTGCCGGTACATCCCCAGCGCGCGAAGATCCGCGGCGAGGCAGCTCGCGGTGATCAGGGTGTCCTCGTCGGTGCGTCCGAGAATCCTGCGCTGGCTGCCCAGCGTGTCGTCGTCGAGCGTGAAGGCCTCGGCGAACTGGCCGAGGGAGCGCAGGAAGTTGGCCTTACGCGAGGCCATCCGCAGGGTCAGCACGTCGTCCGGGCCGATGTCCGGGTCCTGGCGCCAGCGGTCCAGGCACATGTGGGCGAGCCGGTGGCCGTCGGCCCACTCGCACGTCTGCCACATGTAGTAGGCGTGGTAGGCCAGCCAGCGGCGGACCCGCGGCGCGGTGCTCAGGGCCGCGCCCGACTCGTCGATGTGCCGGGACACCTCGGCGGACAGCCGCCGCCCGGCGCCGCCCGGCAGGCTCGCGGCCGCGAGGCCGACCTCAGCGAGGACCCGCAGCGCCGCAGCCTGAGTGTCCGAGCACTCGTCGTCCGACATGCCCTGGCGCAGCGCCCCGCGGTGCGAACCCGAGATGACCAGCAGGTAGGGATCGTCCCGCTCCTGGGCGAGCCCGCGCTCGACCAGGATGCGCGGAAAGGCCGACGGCCCGACGCCCGCCAGGTCCGGGTCACCGGCGAAGCGGGCCAGCTCCTCCAACAGCACGGGCGAGGTCGTGAGCGCGTCGCCGATACCGTCCGGCGCGAGGAAGCAGCACAGCTCGAGCAGCCGGGCCGCCGCGCGCTGCCGGCCGTCGCCGGACCGCAACAGGTCGTACTCCCGGCGCCACGGCTCGGCCTCGGTGGTCGCGCCCAGGTAGGCGGCGACGTCCTCGTCGAACCTGGTGTGGCGGCCTCGCTGCCGCCGCACCGCCTCGACCGCCGTATGCAGCTCCAGTGGCAGATTGCCGACTCGGGCGGACAGCCCGTCGAGTACCGGGAGCGCGGTGCCAGGCAGCCTCTTCTGCAGGTAGCGCCGCGTCTCGACGCGCGACCAGGGCTCCACCTGCCAGATCTCGGCGTACTCCCGCCAACCGGGCTCGACCGACGTGATGATCACATGTCCGCAGTCGGTCGTGGGCGGCAGCAGGTCGGTGAGCTCGGCCGGCGCGCACGCGCCGTCATAGACGAGCAGCCACCGGCCGCCGTCCTCCGCGGACCGCAGCGCGTTCAGTGCGACCTGCTCGAACGGCTCTCCCCTGGAGCGCTGGCCGTCGAACGAGCTGATCTCCGGGCGCAGCCGGTGCGCCAGCTCCCCCAGCGAGGCGCGGACGGACGCGGCACTGGTCGCCGGGATCCACCAGATCAGGTCATAGTCCGCGCGGAAGCGGTGAGCGTACTCGCGGGCGATCGAGCTCGTCCCCGACCCGAACGGACCCAGCAGCGCGTAGAGCATCCTGTCCTGGCCGTTCGGGATCAGTCGGTCGCGCATCGCCTCCAATGCGGCCTCCCGGCCGGTGAAGGACAGGTCCCGCCTCGACAGGTTCGACCTCTCGGGCCAGGGGCGGCCCGGGTAGCGAGCCAGCCGGACCATCCCGAGGGAGACGCTCGGCACGTCGCTCAGCTCGAACCGGGCCAGCAGCTCGGCGCGCGCCTGCGCCTCGTCCCCGAGCCCGACGAGCCGGACCGGGCGACGATCGAGCGGCTCGACCACCATCTCGCCGGCCTCGGGCCTGGTCCTGACGATCACTGATGTGACGGGGGGCGGGACGAGGGTCCGCCCGGTGGGGCGCAGATAGTCACGCAGGTTCGGCCACCCCGGGGTCGCGTCGCCCAGCGCGGGCGAGGTCACCACGACGACCCGGTCCACGATGGGCAGGCTCCTCGGCGCGCCCGCGTCCCCCCACGGCCGGTGCACCTGGACTCCGACCGCGGTCAGCACCGCCTCGACCCAGTCGGTCCACGCCCGGTCGCTCGGCGCGCCGAAGAGCAGCACCTTGCGCGGCGGCGCGATCCCCGACCGCTCGAACCGTTCGCGCCACCGGTCCCGCTCGTCGGGGTCGAGATCCCTGACGTCGTCCAGGCTGGTCCCGGCGATCTCCGCGGCCAGCGTCCGGTAGGCGATGGAGAGGCCGAACCGATCGCGCTGCGGGTGGACGAACGGTGCCAGCACCTCGTCGTAGTGGTACGGATCGCTCTCGGGCACCGACAAATGGACGAGACGGCCGCGATGGATCCGTGGGTCGTCGCTGCCCGTGTTCGCGGCCAGGACCTTCCGGAACACCCGGGCGACGAGGTCCTGACGGCGGTCGGCCCGTTCGACATCGGTGTTCACGACCCGCATCGGCACCGGGATGATCCGGTCGACGCCCTCGCGCAGCATGGTCCGAGCGGTGCGCGCGGCCCCCTCGATCGACTGGTTGCTCATCGTGAAAGCGGTGACGACGACGGTCGCGAGGCCCGACGTGCAGATGCTGCTGACGGTCGACGTGCCGGCGGGGCTGTCCACCAGGACGTAGTCGTATCCCTGGCCGCGCAGCCAGGCGCGCAGCTCGGCGATGAACGCCTTGCCGTTGTCCTCCACGTAGAACTCGTCCCACGGGAACGTGTTGACCCGCGTGTCGTACCCGGAGTCCCTGGCGGGTCGCTCGTCGACCGCCTCGTCGCCGGCCCGTGGGGCGGGCTCGTGCGGATCGGGCTCCCCGTCCTGTCTGCCCGGCCCGATCATGTGGATGCGGCCGCCGTCGGGAAAGTCCCACTGCAGGGCCTCGACGGCCTCCTGGCAATCCGCCCGGCGCGCCCGCAGCGCGGCCATCCGCGACTGCGCCTCGGGGCTGTCCTCGCGCGCCTGATCGAGCAGCCGGTCCGCATCCTGCACGAAGTCGCACAGGATGTTGATGACGCCGGGTCGGTCGGTCAGGTACTTGTCGATGAGGAACGGTCGGAAGTAGTAGTGCAGGCCGGGTGTGCCGAGGTTCCAGTCGACGACGAGCACGCTTTTCCCAGCGCTCGCCAGCATCCAGGCGACGTTCGCCAGTGCCATCGTCCGGCCGGTGCCGCCGCTGTAGGAGTAGAAGGCGACCACGGGCGTCAGCGCCGCCTCGGCGGGGTCCGGCTCCGTCGGGTCCGGTTCGGCGGGGTTGGATCTGGTGGAGTGCTGGTCCGTCGGATGCTGCCTGCCGCGGTCGCCCGGCGAGCCGGCGGGGGTCGGCTGCTCCGTCGCCGCACCGGCCGACAGGGACTCGGTGGGACCCGCAGGCACGGTGGGACCTTCAGTCATCGCTGGGACCCAGCGGTCCCCAGGAGCGGCGCAGGACTGGCCGTGCGCCCTGCCGCCGCGGGTCGGTAACCCGCCATCGCCGATCCCCCGTCCCAGCCGCCCGGGCGATGTCCTCGCCCGGCGGCCCCGCATTGTCAGCCGTGCTGTCGCTCGGGCCGGGCACCGACACCGACGCCGTCGGCCCGGCCTGGCCCGCGGGCTGCTGGCCGGGAATCTCGACCACGGCCCGCGAGAACGCCGCGTGGACCCGCGGCGGCCGTACGAAGCGCACCTCCGTCGGCGGCATCGTCATCAGTTCCCGCCGGCCGGCGCTCGTGACCAGGTCGACCACCCTGGCGACTGCCGCCCGGTACGCGTCGGACAGCGGGTCGGTCCGGATCAGCCGGGCCACGCCGGCGTCCGGATACCTCGCACCGAACGTGTTCGCGTCGAGCACGCCCAGGTCCGCCACCTCGGGCGGCAGCGGCACACGCGACGCGGACCAGCGGACGCCGATCAAGGCCCGCAGCCGTTCGCCGGTGAACATCTCGTGCCAGCGGATCCGTTCCCGGAAGAACGCCCATTCCAGCATGCAGCGCTCGTCGAGCAGGTACTGGTCCGAGTACAGCGCCACGAGCGACGAACAGGTCAGCACGTCGTCCGCGATGCGAGCGCCGGTCGGCGCCCGGACTCGTGGCGGATGCGGCGCTCTCCTACCGTCGAGGCCCTCGACCTGGCCCGGGTGGGCGCTGCCGGCCGGGCTCTGGATGGCGGAGCCCTCGGCCGCGCGGCTGCCGGCGTCCTCGCGTTCCGCGCGGCCGGCCGGGGGGCCGCCGGCCGGGACCAGCGCGCCGGTGAACGCCGTGACGCGGTCCATCCGAATGTAGACCTGCTCCTGCACGTCGGCGAAGAATCGCCGCAGGTATACGCCGCCCACCGGCGCCGGATAATGCAGGACGAAATAGGTCATGTGGCGTGTCCGCTCCAGGCCGGCCCACCGCGCCCCCGCCGCCGGGCGGGGTCGCACGTCGGCCCGTTGGGCATCCGCGAACTCCCCCCGAAGCGGCGAACCTGCCGGGTGCTCACTCTCGCACACGCCCCGCGGCCGGCGCCGTTCACGACACTCACGACGCGTCCGAGCCGAATGCCGGAGAAAGCTGGTCCGCGGTGTCGGCGTCCAGCGTGCGCACTGGTGAGCCGGCGACCTCGATGATCCGGTAGGCCAGATTGTTGAGGAATCTCCGGTACTGCGATTCCTCGCTCTGCATGAGATCGAGCAGCGCGATGCCCTCGTATCTCGGGCCGAGGTTCATCGTGGCTATCTGATACTCGGCGACGCATTCGGGAGCCTTCTCCATCGAGAACGGCACCCATCGGATCGGTATGATGCCGACCTGCGTGCCGCCCGCGGCGGCGGTAAGTTTCGCGCGTGCATCGAAGATCGCGAACTCGCGGCCACACCAGCTGCTCCCGAAGTAGTCGTCGGACAGCAACGCGATCATGACGTGGGCGGTGCGGGCGGCGTCGCGCAGTTCGGGGCCCCAGCGCACCCCCGCCGGCATCTGCCGGTCGATGAACGCGGTCGCAGGTGGCCGACGCGACGCGCGCTGGCGTAGCTGCCGCAGCAGGTCCTCGTGAAAACGTCCAGACCAGTCGTCGTCCTCGTCGACGGGGTGCACGTAGCTCGTGAAGAAGAAGTGCGGGACCGCGGCCGGGCCGCCCCCGGGCCGTGCCGGTGTCGCGCCCGAGCTGGAACCGGTGGGGGAGGAGGGGGCCGGCGTGGCGGGATTGGTCCTGCCCGCAGCCGCGGGAACGGCCGGGATCACCGAATGGCCTGGCTGGATCGTCGGCGGCTGCGCCGTGGGCCACAACGCTGTCCCGACGTTGGCCGCAAGGTCGCGGAGCTGGCCGACCGCAGGCTCGTCCCACACCGGCTGGTCGACGGCGACGTGCTCCAAGGCCGCCGCCATCGCGGTCAGCATGAGGGGCCCGTCGGCGCCGAGCGCGCGCCGGACGAGGTCGGTCAGCCTGGTGGCCAGCAGGGGGGCGGCCGGCAGATCGACCGGCCGGCCGAGGATCGAGCCCAGCTCGGCGAGCCAGAGCCGGAACCCGTCCGGGTCGTTGATCAGCCGGACGCGGGACAGCGCGGCCCGCACCGCCTGTGCGTGCCGCTCGCGCTCGGCTCGCTTCGACCGCGCCTGCCGTTCGGCTGCTGCCCGCTCGGCCTGTTCCTGCCGTTCGAGCTCCGTCCGCGCGTCGCCCGTCGACGGTCCCGCCCGGTCTGGTGGCCCGGCCGGTCGATCACCGGCCGGGTCCTGGCGCGCCCCGCCCCGCCCCGCCGCGGCGCCGACCTCGACGACCTGGCCGTTGCGCGCGCCGCCGTCAATGCGGTCATCGCCGGTGGTCGTCATGCCCGCGCTCGGAACGGCCAGCTGAAGAATGGCGAGGCACACCGCCGGCGTCAATGTGTCCTGGCCGACGATCCGGTCCGCGATCCGGAACAGCGCGGCGGGCCGATCTCCGAGACACTCCGCGATCGCGTCGGCCGTGTCGGCGTCGACCATCGGCGCGACGCCGCGCAGCAGCTGGATCGACTCGGCCCGGTTGAGCGGCCCGAGAACCTTCCGCGCACCGGCCCAGCCGGGCGCGGGCCGCGGCCGCACGACCAGCACGTGGCCGTTCCCACCGGGCAGCAGCCCGTCGAGCCGGGCGGCGTCCGGGACACCCGCGAACACGACCAGCCAGCCCGGCCGCAGCCGCGGGACGCGCGCGCCGCCGGGACGCTCGTCCACCGGCACGCCGAGCGCGCCGCCGAAGCGGGCGCGCAGCTCGGCCGTCAGCTCGCCCAGCTGGCCCGCGACGTCGTTGCCAGGCTGGCACCTGACCCACCAGACGGCCTCGTAGCGCCGGTTGTAGCGGTGGCAGAATTCGACCACCGCCTCGGCCTCCCCCAGGTCTGGCCGGCCGTCGCGCGCGGAGACCTCCACCAGGCGTCGGATGCCGAGCAGCCGCTCGATGTCCGCGAGCTCGTCGTCGCGGCCGGCGAAGAAGTCGTTTCTGGTGGGCGCGCGCCAGACCGGCGGCCGGGACCCGGGAGGACGCAGGTTAGGCCTCGTCATCGCGCCGGGACACCGGCCCGAGCATCGCAAGGAACCCGTCGATGGTGTCGTCGTCCAGGTTCGTGAGCTTCACCGTCTCCTGGGAGCGCAGCGGCTCCGGCAGCGGCTCCTTGTCAATGCGGACGCGGACCAGCCGGCTGGGAAGCGGCCATTCGTCGCCGAGGACCTCCCACTTCTCGATGCCCCGGTCGGGCGTCTGCGGCCGCTGCGCCTGGTAGCGCTCGGACAGCAGGACGACGGTGGTCCCGGCGTCCTCCTCCCGGATCTTGCCGACGGATTCGGTCAGGCTTTCGGGCCGGGTGGGCGTCCAGCGCACCTGCACGACGTCACAGTCGCGTTCCCGCCGGCGCAGCAGCGCCTCCACCCAGTCCGCCCATTCCTGATCGGCGCCGACATAGCTGATCGCGATGCGCTGGCCGCCCGCCCGCGGGAGCGGGAGCTGCACGGCCGGTCCGCGCTGGCGCCGCCGCGGCTCGGTCGGCCGTGCGGGCACCAGCCCCTGCGGGCCGAAGGCGGGTTCGATCCTGCTGAGGTCGGTGCCGGTGCGCGGCAGATCCGTCCGGGTGGCGGCCACGATTCGGGCGGCGACCGCGCGGACCGCCGCGTAGTAGCCGTCCGGGCCGCGCAGCTTGGTGCGCATGAGGCCGACGATCCCCAGCCGGGCGTAGGCCCGAGGCATCCCCGCCTTGCCCCGTTCCAGCTCGGCGGCCACGGCCGCGGACGGCACGGGCCGGCGGCACGGGTCCCAGATCAGCGCGAGCAGGCCGTCCTCCAGCTCGGTCGCGGCGTATCGCAGCTGGGCGACGCGCTGGGCGAATACCGCCCATTCCTGGCCGGACCAGTTATCCTCTAGGAAGAGGTCTGAGCACAGTGCCACCATGCACCGAATGCTGTCGGCCCCGACCTTCAGACCCTCGACCGTTCCTCGGATCTCCAGGTCATGCGGGCGGGTACGCAGCAGGCCACACGCGGTCCTGCCGAGCTGTTCGCGCAGCTCACGCTCAAGATCCGCGTGGAATCGCTTGATGAGGCCCATGTCTTCGTTAGGTGAGCCGCACACGAAAAAATAGTTCTCGATCGTGCCGTCGTCGTCCGGTGCCATGTCATCCCCCGTAGCGGTCGTCACGGGCGTCGCACCCGACGCGGCGGCCGCCTGGCGACGACCGCGCGCGGGAGATAACGGTAGCAAGACTGCTGGACGGTGTGAATCCACCAATCTCGTAGACGACACAGATTTCGGGCCGTGGATCCGCACCTTCGGGCGGGCCAATGGACGCCCATCGTTCCGGTTCCGGCGCAATGGCCAGCTCGACGAGCATCTGCCCTGCATAACGACTGTTCTGGGAGGCGCCGGCACCCGCGTCAGGTTGCGGGACCGGCGCCGGCCGCGGTCTCCGACCATATTCCAGAAATCGCGTTCCTGTTCTGGAATGGACTGCTCGGCTCCGCGGGAGCCGGATCCCGACCCGGCCGCGACGGTCAGGGCGATCTATCACAGTCACACCGTGGACCGAGCGTTCGGCGACATCGGTTATCACCTTCTGATCGACGAGGCCGGCATCCTCTACGAGGGGCGCTACTCCGGAACGGACGGCCGGCCTTCCCGCGCACGACTGGGACGGCGGAGTGGTGACCGCCGCCCACACGCTCGGGTACAACCCTGGCAACCTCGGCATCGCGCTGCTGGGCGACTTCACCAGCCGAACGCCGAGCGAGGCCGCCCGGCAGACACTCACCCTCGTGCTCGCCGGCCTGGCCCGACTGCACGGGTTGGACCCGCTCGGCACTACAGGGCCGCGTCCTCCGCGAGGACAACGCGAAGGTTCATGGGCGCAGCGGTATCTCGACGGTGATGGTCGTCGGGCCGCCGGGCGGGCTGGTGATCGCGAGCCGGCCGTCCACGACTGCGACCCGCTTCGCGAGCCCCGACAGCCCGGTGCCGCGGGTCGGGTCGGCGCCGCCGGTGCCGTTGTCGGCGACGGTGAGCAGCAGCCGGTCACGCGGGCCGGCCGCCCGAAGGCTGATCGCGTCCGCGCAGCTGTGCTTGGCCGCGTTGGCAAGCAGTTCGGTGGCGCAGAAGTACGCGATGGACTTGCCCGACCCGTCGGGGCCGAGAAAGCCGGTGACACTGCCGGGCCGCACGTCGAAGCTGACAGCGTCGACCGCGACCTTCGGTCCGTATCGCTTGGTGAGATGTCGGGCCTCGACCATCGGGCTCCTTCCGTCGTTCCTGCCAACGGAAGATCACGCTAGGTGCGCGGCCGCCCCGGCGGGAGCCGGGCAACGGCCGTCTTCCCGTGGGGGATTTCCGCCATGCATCCGCTCCCAGCATGGTCAAGAGGCGTCGCACGCGCCGCGATGGCGGGTTGCGGGCCGGAGACCGGGTATAGCCGCGACACAGCCGCGCGAGCGGTCATTCGACGAGGAGTCTTCGATGAGCATGGTCGACAAGGCGAAGAACACGCTTCAGCGCGTCATGGGGCGCGGCAAGCGGGCCACGGGCCGGGCCACCGGCGATCCGGACCTCGAGGCGCGCGGATCCGCGCAGAAGATGGGCGGCGACGTCAAGCAGGCCGGCGAGAACCTCAAGGACGCCGTGCGCTGACGGCGATCGGACCGACGTCGATCCCGACGCAGCGGCCCGTGACGTAGGACCGGACCGAACGCCGACGGCCGACTATCTCCGCTGAGATCGTCGGCCGTCGGCGCGTGCGTCAACATGGCTGCACGCGCACCGCGGTTGCCGGACGGGCACCGCGGCCGGCCGGACGGCGCTGGGCTGCTGCGCGGCGCTGAGCTGTTGCATGGCGCCGGGCGTCAGGTCACGCGGCTGTGCCTTCGGTGGGACGATCACCAATCGCGGTGGCGACGATCACCAATCGCGGTGGCTCGGCCCGTGGTGAGGACCTGGGTCAGGGCCTCGACGTCGTCGGTGGCGGTGGGTTCGGCGACCCAGGTGACCCCGGCGATCACGTAGGACTTCGGGGTGAAGAAGGCGTGCCCGTGGCGGGCAAGCTCACTGATGCGGTGGCTCACCCGGTTGTCCCGGGTGTAGCTGCCGAAGGTGATCGGCCGTGCCATCCAGTCGACGACCCGGTATCCCGCCGTCCGGGCGTGGTCGAGCAGGCCGACGGGATCGGAGATCGACGAGACGAGCAGCAGCACCGTGTCGAAGCCCGCGGAGAGGACCCGTCGGGAGATGTCGGCGCCGGTGTTGCCGCCCCACAGTTCGGGGGCGTGGCCGGCGGCGGGCAGATAGGGCGGGTTGCCGACCGCGCACCGCTCCGGTCCATGCCGGGCGCCCTCGAAGAAGTCGTCGTGGATGATCCGGTAGTTCGCGAGCCCCGCCTTCTCGACGACGCGGGCGGCGATGCCGCTGGAGCGCTCGTCGCGCTCGAAGCCACGGACCGAGACGATCGACTCCCGGCGCCGCAGGGCCTCCACCATCGGGATGCCCGTGCCAGGCCCCAGTTCGACGATGCCGTCCGCCAGGGTCGGTCGCAGTCGGGTGTCGGCCAGCAGGTTCTCCAGGCACGCCGCGTAGAAACCGGACTCGACCGGGTCAAAGAAGGGCAATGTCGCTCCTGACGTCGAGACGGACCGCCACGGGTCCGCCTTCGCCCGCCGCGCGTCATCGCGCGGAACGACCCGCGAAATACCCACGACATGAGCCCGACACACGGGGCCGGCCGGGGTCGTCGGCCAGCAGGCCCACGGACCCGGCGGGGGCCGTCGGCACGCGGCCGAAGGCATCACGCATCGCCGGCGGCATGCTGGGCAGGGTTGGCCTGACGGTGAACGGTGCGGAGAGGACGCGGGTGCGCGACATGGCTTCTGAGGTGTCCACGACGGCGGTCCTCGGACCCGCTGCCGCGCAGCGGACCGCGGTGATGGAGCGGACCGCGGTGGGGGAGCGGACCGCGGTGGGGGAGCGGACCGCGGTGGGGGAGCGGCCGGGTGCGGGGGAGCGGCCGGCGCAGGCCGGGAGATACGGCACCGTGGTCGGACCGGCCGACCTCGCGCCGCCCGGCCTGCCCGCCGCGAGGGGGACCTTGACCGATTTCCTCCGACACCGGCTGGCGGGTCCCGTCCAGCCGCTCACCGGCTGGCCGGACGCCGACGACGACGCGCTGGACGGGGAGGACGGGGCACTCGCGCTCTACTGCCTGTACGAGCTGCACTACCGGGGCTTCGCCGGCGTCGACGATCGGTGGGAATGGGAGCCGTCGGTGCTCGGCCTGCGCGCCGAGCTGGAGGAGGACCTCGAGGCGCGGCTGCGGCGGTTGGCGCGGGGCGTGGCCGAGCAGGCGGCCGGCGCTGACGCCGACGCCGACGCCGTGGGAGTCTCGCCCGATGACGTGCCCGGCGCGCTCTGGAAGATCATCGAGATCTCGACCGGGCCGTCGCTGTCGGCCTACCTCGCCGAGCGCGGATCACTGGCGCAGTTCCGCGAGTTCGCCGTGCATCGCTCGTTGCTGCAGCTGAAGGAGGCCGACCCGCATTCGTGGGCGATACCGCGGCTGTCCGGCGAGACCAAGGCCGCGCTCATCGAGATCCAGACCGACGAGTACGGCAACGGCCGGGCGCGCGACGCGCACCAGAACCTCTTCGGCGTGACCTTGTCCGCGCTCGGCCTGGACCCGGGCTACGGCCGCTATCTCGACCGGGTCCCCGGCACGACGCTGGCGACGGTGAACCTTCCGTCCTTCCTCGGTCTGCACCGCCGGCTGCGCGGCGCGCTGGTGGGCCATCTGGCCGTCTGCGAGATGACATCGGTGGAGCCGATGAGCGGGTATGCCGCCGCGCTGCGCCGGCACGGCCTGCACGCGGGCGCCCGGCACTTCTTCGACGTCCACGTCGTCGCGGACGCGGACCACCAGACCGTCGCGGCTGAGCGGCTCGCGGGCGGCCTGGCCGGCGCCGAGCCGGGCGTGGCGGCGGACATCCTCTTCGGAGCGCACGCCGTCATGGCCGTCGAGGGCCGGTGCTCGGACGCGATCCTGTCCGCGTGGCAGGCCGGCCGTTCCTCCCTGCGGGGCACCGACGCATGACGCCCTGCCCAGATGGGCCTGCGTCCGGATCACGTCGTGGTGAGCGTCGGCTCGGCGAGGTGGGGGGTGAGCGCGGGGGTGGCAGCGGGCCGGGGGCGGCGGGATGTGTGGGCCAGCAGGGCAGCCATCGCGAGGGCGAACAGCACCAGCAGCAGGCCGGCGGTCTGGACGCCCTGGCCGCGGCTGAGCTGCCCGAACAGGATGGAGACCGGCAGGAAGATCAGCCAGGACAGGGTCCCCGCGCCGGACGTGACACCGGCTCGTAGATGCGCGCCGACCGCGTCGTGCAGCAGCCGGCCGGCCCGGATGCCGATCATCCCGACCGCCAGCGCGACGAGGAAATGGCCCGCGATGACGACGGGCAGGCTGCGGCCCACCGTCGGCAGGATGGCCGCGACCACCAGCACCGCGCCGAACCCGATCGCCACGGCCGGGCGGTCGAACCGGGTCCGGGAGACGAGCCAGCCGCCGAGGCCGCCGGTCGAGACGAGCGCCGCCCAGTACGGCCCGTACAGCGCGGCCGGCGCGTGCAGCGAGACCAGCCACAGCGGCCCGAACTCGAAGACCAGCTGGGCGACGACGGCGGTCAGGGCGGTGAGCAGCACCACCGGCCGCAGCGCACGGTCGGCGGCCAGCACCCGGACGGTGGCCAGGGCCTGGCGTCGGAAGGTGACCCGTTCGGCGCGCCGGTGCAGCCGCGGTTCGCGGCAGCGCGCGAAGGCGAGGGCGGCGGCCGCGACGAGCGGAACGGTGGCGAAGTACGTGACGCGGGCCGAGAGCAGTGCGGCGAGCAGGCCGCCGAGGACCGCGCTGGCGACGAGCGCCGCGGCCTCGACGACGTGTATGCGCCCGATCCATCGCTCGTAGCCGTCCCCCGCGCCGGTCTCCTCGACGACGGTGTCGTAGACGATGCTCTCCACGGTGCCGGAGTTGAGCGCGAAGAAGACGCCGAGCAGGACGGCTGAGCCGACATACGTCGCCGGCGTGGTGCTGAGACCGCCGACGAGGGAGCTCGCCGCGAGTGCCATGGTCGCGAGGATGATCATCCCGGTGCGGCTCCAGCGGTCGGCGAGGATGCCGAACGGCACCTCGAGCACCGGCGCGACCGCGGCGTAGACCGCCGCGACGAGGCCGATCGTCGCCGCGTCGAAGCCGATCTGCGTCATGAACATCTTCTCGACCGGCACCCACAGCAACATGCTCTGCAGCGCGACGCCGACCTGGAGCGGCCGCAGCCGCCGGGCCAGGACCTGGTCGGTGCGCGTTTCGGCGGCGGGCTCGGTCGTCGGTTCGATCGCTGTCGCTGACTCGGTCTCGGGGGGCGTCGCGGTGGCGCGCATGGCTCGAATCCTCTGGTCGGCGGGTCCCTTGCAACGATAGGGAACGTTCCCTATCGTTGCAAGGGTGTTCCGTGACGCTCCTCCCGCCCGCACCCGTCGCCCAGCCGCCGAAACCCGCCGGGAGATCCTGGACGCGGCCGAGAACCTGTTCTACTGGCACGGGATCACCGCGACCGGGGTAGACCGGGTCGCGGCGGCGGCCGGGGTCGGTCCGACGACGCTGTACCGCCTGTTCCGGTCCAAGGACGCCCTGGTGGCGGCCTACGTAGACCGCTACGCCGACGGCTACCGAGACTGGATCGAGACGCTGACCGCGAGCGACGGCCGGCCGGCGCGCGAGCGCGTCCTGGCGCTGTTCGACGGGCTGGTCACCGTCACCGGTCCAGAGGCGTTCCGCGGCTGCCCGTTCCTCATGGTGCTGGCCGAGTACCCCGAGCCGACATCCGCGGCACACGCCAGCGCGCAGGCGGTCAAGGCCTGGGTTCGCGCCCGGCTGCGCGAGCTCGCCCTGGAGCTGCCCGACCGCGACCCCGCGGCGGCCGAGGCGATCTCCGACCGTCTTGCCCTGGTCGTCGAGGGGCTCTACGCCTCGACCGCGGCGCTTGGTACCGAGGGACCGGCCCGCAGCGCCCGTGAGCTCGCCATCCTGATCATGGATGCGCCCTGATGGGCATGGCGCCGTCGGGGCCCGCCGTCGTCAGGGACGGTTGAGCGCCCACGCTGCGGCCAGGGCAAGACCCGTGGCGACCAGCACCAGCGCCACCCCGCCGAGGAAGAAGAAGCCGACGGTCTTCAGCAGCGCGACCGCGACCGGGACGGTGGCCGCCAGGACGAGGAACCCCCGGGCGGTGACCGGAGCCCGCAGCAGCGTCAGCCACGTCCTCGACGGGCCGACCCCCTGCTGGCTCAGGTCGGCCAGCGCGGTCGGTACCAGCCGCAGCGTCCCCCACGACAGCGCGGCGAACGCGGCGGACAGCCCGACGGCGTACAGGAAGCCGATGCCGCCGCCGAAGGCGTCGAACGACGCGCCGGCCCCGACCGCCGTGCAGAGGAACGCGAGGTACCAGGGCACGGTGCGGTCCTGCCGGGCCTGGCCGACCAGCCGGCGGGCCTGCGCCATGCGTTCGGCCCGCCGGGCGCCTCCCGCGGAACCCGTGACGTCCATCGCGGCCCCGTTCCTCCAGGTGACCTCTCGGATGCTCGACAGCCATCATCTCGCCCCGGATCCGGCGTCGCAGGACATCGCCGAATTCGACCAGCCGAGTGCCGTCACGCCGCGGCCTACCGCCCGAACGACCGGGGCGAACGGCGCGACGGGCGCGAGACATCGCTGTCCGGGCGGTCGCCTGACTTTCCCGCATGTCCGGGAATGGCAGGGCGGGAGACGGGGAGGCGGGTCTCGTGACTGACTTCGGATACTTTCTGTCCGGCGAGGAGCTGAGCCCGCCGGAGATCGTTCAGTATGCCCGGACCGCTGAGGCGGCAGGTTTCGACCGGGTGTGGGTGTCCGACCACCAGGATCTGAAGCCGTCCCGAGCAGCCGCCGCCCCGGCGATCCGCGTGCGGCGAGCCCCGATCCGGGTCTGCTGGCGCACACCGTCGACGAGCTGCTGCGGACGGCCACGGAGGTCCTCGCCGCCTGTCCGTCACCGCGGGATCCGACCTCGCAGCGGAGGGTGGCCACGCTGGCCTGCCAACCTCGGTCTGCAAATCTGGCCTCGGCGATGCATAATTTGTGCCATGACTGGGGTAGATAGCCGGCTGTGAACGGATGGCGGACGGCCAGGCACGACAGAGTCGACGACGTCAGCTACCCGGCCTTCAGCATGGGGGCGGCCGCGGACCTGATCGGCGTCGAGCCCGCGTTCCTGCGTGCGCTGGGCGAGGAAGGGCTGCTGCGTCCGCACCGCTCCGGCGGTGGACATCGGCGCTACTCCCGCGTCGACCTCGATCTGGCCAGCCGTGCCCGCGCGATCGTCGACGAGGGTCTCACCGTCGCGGCCGCCTGCAGGATCGTGTCGCTCGAGCACCAGCTCGCCCAGACCCGCGCCGAGCTCGACGCGCTGAGACTGCGCGAACGCTCCCGACCGGCCGCGCCCTCGCAGCCGTGATCGGTCAGGACGTGGTCCGTGGATGTCGGAGGGGGACATGTGGTTGGCACTGCACGCCGGCCGGATCGGTCCGGTCGGGGTCATCTACCTGCGCGGGGAGCTCGACCTGGCGACGCAGCCCCGGTTGGAGGGCGGGCTGGGTGATCTGCTCGACACGGGGTGCACGCGCATCGTCGTGAGTCTCGACGGCATCGAGTTCGTCGACCTCAGCGGCCTCGGCCTGCTCGCCCGCATCCACCTGATGCTGCGCTCAGCGGGAGGCTGGCTGAGGCTCGCCGCGCCGCCGCACGGCGTGCGCCGCCTGCTCGCGCTGACCGACCTGCGCGACAGCCTTCCCGTCTACCCGGACGTCTATGCGGCGATCACCGACGCGGAGCGCGTCCACATCGCGCCGCCCACCGCGCGTGACCACGAGGACCTCCCCGACTGACCGTCACGCGTCCGGGGACGCCGTCGGACTCGTCCGGACGGGCTGGGCGGACCTGGGCGGGCGGGGCCGGGGGAGCGCCACGGCCGGGCGGCGGCGCGGCTGCGCGACCGCGCCGCCGTGGTCGGCGTGCGCGGTGGCGAACCGCTCGATGACCGCGAGGCACGCGTCGGTCGGCTGAAAACCGCCGCCGGACAGGGTGTGCAGCCAGGTGCCGAGCCCGAAAACCGGCGTCTGGCGGTACAGCTCCCAGGCCTCGTCGAGGCTCGGGGCGGGCGCGCCCTGGGCGGCGAGCTCCGCCAGGTAGTCGCCGAGCAGGTCGCGCTCGTGGTCGCGCCGGTCGGCGACGCTCAGGCAGGAGACCAGGAAGTAGCCGACGTCGTGCGACCAGTTGCCGGCCCGGACCAGCTGCCAGTCGTAGAAGCCGGTGGCGCCGCCCGGCAGGGTGTAGGTGTTGGCCAGGTGCGGGTCACCGTGCAGCAACGTCCGCGGATGCGCCGCGGCGAGCGTCGCCCAGCCGCGGAAGCCGCGTTCGACGACACCCGCGTCGACGCCGGCGGGGATCAGCCCGCCGTGCCCGCCGGACCCCAGCAGCCGCAGCGCCCGCGCCAGGCTCGCCCAGGAGATCGGCGCCCAGACGCGTCCGAGCCGCCAGGGCCGCACGAAGTCCAGCGACTTTGACAGCGGGTTCTGCCAGTAGGCCGCGTGCAGCCTGGCCAGCCCGAGCAGGCCGTCACGCACCTGGTCGACCGCGAGCGGGACGGTGGCGTCGTTCGGCCGCGCCCCGCGCAGCGTCACATCCTCCATCACGGTCACCGCCGCGAGCCTGCGTCGGTCCACGGCGGCGGCGTGGAAGGCGGGATGCTCCAGCGGCAGGACCGGGCCGCCGGCGGCCATCCGGGACTCGGCCTCCCGGGCGCCCAGCGCGGTCAGCGCGAGCCGGTTGAGTAGCCGGCCCTCGCGCTTGACGAACACGCGCTGCGGGCCGCTGCCCGCCGCGTAGCGCAGCCGCACCCGGCCCCGGCTGTTCGTCCCGTCGACCAGGTCGCCGATCTCGACCGCCGCGACGACGGCGCCGGGGCACGAGTCGGCGAGCGCCGCCGTCATCCACTGCGGGGTGACGTCCGACCAGCCCCGCGGCACGCTCAGCACTCGAGCATCATGCCCGCAGACCGGCGGCCACGGGTATTCGAAGCCGAGTAAGGAACCCGACAGGAGCGGTCGCGCTCGCCGCGCGGGCCGCCGGGCGTCCGCGGCACGCCACGACTACCCGCCGCGCCCCGTTCGGCCCACCTGTGACACCGTGCGTGACGCTATGGGAAAGTCAAAATACCTGTCCGGATAAGGCTCGTTCGTCAGCGTGTAATGCCACCACTCGCAGGCGTACGAGCTGAAACCGCAGGCCTCCATGACGGAGCGGAGATGCCCACGGTTTCGCTCCTCGATCGACGTGATGCCCGTCGCGCCGTGATGCGAGATCGGATCCATCAGGTCGTGGTCGCCGCCCATGGCGGCAAGCTCACCGGTGGCCAGGTGATAAAGCGTCAGGTCGACGGTGCCGCCCCGGCTGTGGCCGGACTTGGCGGCCACGTAGCCCAGCTCGAACATCTGCGCCCGGTTGATGTTCGGGTAGTGCCGTCGCTTCGTCAGGCCGTCCTCCGGCTGCTCCGCCCAGCGCAGGAAGCAGTCCACGGCGCGCTGCGGGCGGTACCCGTCCCAGAGAAGCAGGCCGAAACCGAGCGCCGCGGCCTCCTCCCGCACCCTTCCCAGGGCCGCGCACAGGGCCCTGGAACCGACGATCCGATTGGCCAGGTATCCGTCTACCGGCTTTCCGGTGAAGTTGTCCCAGGTGGCGTACTTGGCGTCCCAGCGCACGTCGGGCAGGAATTCGTCCACGAAGACGAAGTCATCGTTCATCGGCTTTTCCCGCCAACGCCGCGGACACGAGCCGGTCGATCACCTCGCCGAGCGGCAGCCCCGCGGCGGCCATCATCCGCGGATAGCGGCTGTACGAGGTCATGCCGGGCAGCGTGTTGACCTCGTTGAGGACCACCTCGCCGTCGTCCTTCAGGAACATGTCCACCCGGGCGATTCCTCGGCAGCCGAGCGCGCGGTAGATGGCCTTGGCGGTCGCCTGCACGTGCGCGCGTGACTCCGCCGAGATGTCGGCCGGAACGATGAACGTCGAGTTCTCGGAGCCGGTCTCCGGGGTGCTTTCCTGATGAATCCGGAAGAAGCCGTGGGACAGCGAGATCCGGTCCACCTCGCCGACCAGCAGGTCCGCGCCGTTGCCCAGGATGGCGCAGCCGACCTCGCTGCCGACGACGGCCTGCTCGATCAGGACCTTCGTGTCGTACTGCCGCGCGGTCTGCACCGCGGCGCCAAGCTCCTCGGCGCCGGAGACCTTGCTGACGCCGAAGGACGAGCCCGAGCGGGCCGGCTTCACGAAGACGGGGAAGGGGAGCAGGCCGGGGTCGATGTCCCCGCCCTCGGGGACGGTCCAGAAGTTCGGCGTGGCGATGCCCGCGCTGCCGGTCACGACATAGGCGAGGGACTTGTCCATGCACAGCGCGGAGCTCTGGATGTCGCAGCCCACGTAGGGGATGCCGGCGAGCTCCAGCAGACCCTGCACCGCGCCGTCCTCGCCCAGCTTGCCGTGCAGCACGGGCAGCACCAGGTCGAGCCTGATCGTCTCGTACTTGCCGTCGTCCAGGACGAGCAGCCCGTGGACGGTCCTGTCCGGCGACAGCACCGCCGCGCGGCCGCTGCCCTCCCAGCCGGGTTCCGGGCCGTCGCAGAGCCGCCAGCCGCCGTCGAGCGTGATACCGATGTAGAACGGCTCGTACTTCTCCGTGTCGAGGCTGCCCGCGACCTCCCCGGCGGACTTCACCGAGATGGGATGCTCCTCGGAGCAGCCCCCGAAGATGATTCCGATGCGCAGCTTATCCACGCCGGTTCTCGCTTTCGAATCGCAGGCAGTTGATGACGGAGTTCTCGATGGTGTCGCGCAGGGCGTGGTCGGTGTAGTAGGCGGTGTGCGGGCTGATGATCACGTTCGGCAGGCTCTGCAGCCGCGACAGCGCGCTGTTCTCGAGCGGGCTGTCGCGGCGGTCGGCGTAGAAGATGCCCTCCTCACCCTCGACGACGTCCAGTGCCGCGCCGCCCAGGCGGCCGCCCTCCAGCGCAGCGATGAGGGCCTCGGTGTCGATGAGTGCGCCGCGCCCGGTGTTGATGACGACCGCGCCAGGGGGGAGCTGGCCGATGCGGTCCTGATCCAGGAGGTGGTATGTCCCGGGATTGAGCGGCGTGTGGAGCGTCACGATGTCGCTTCGCCGCAGCAGCTCGTCGAGCGGGACATAGTCGGCGACGGCCCCGGGCTGACTGTCATAGGTCAGCACCCGGCAGCCGAAGCCACGCAGCCGGTCGATGACGGCGATGCCGATGCGTCCCGTGCCCACGACCCCGACGGTGAGGTCGCGCAGTTCTCGGCCGCGCACGTTGTGCAGGCGGTAGTCGTGGGCGTCCGCCCGACTGAGCACCGACTTCACGTTCCGCACGGCCATCAGCATCAGCATGAGCGTGTAGTCCGCCACGCTGTCCGGTGAATAAGCGACGTTCCCGACGGAGATGCCGACCTTTTCCGCGAACGTCACATCAATGTGATCGTAACCGATGCTTCTGGTGGAGATATAGGCCACGCCGGCCTCGCTCAGCGCGCGGATGGTGGCGCGGGTGACCGGCGCCTTGTGCCCGACGCTGATGCATCGGTTCCCACGTGCCAGCTCGGCGGTGGCCTCGGACCCCGCCGCCTCGACGATCGTCGGCAGCACGCCGAGGCGCGGCGCCATCGTCCGGAACAGGACGGCCTCGTCCTGCCCGCAGCCATAGACCGTGACGCCGAGGGTCGACGCCTCCGCGGTGGGCGCGGCCGCCGGCGGCGGGGTGCGGCGCTCCACCGTTCCCGCTGGTTCGCCGTAGGCCATGCCCCCAGGTGAACGCAGCGTGACGTTGCCGGCACGTATGGGGTTTTCCATACGCAGACGATATATACCGGTCAGAACCCCGCGGCAGCATGCCCGCGTTGACCGCCGGTGGACCGGCCGCCCTGTGTCGCTGCGTGGACGATCCGCTCCCGCCCGCCGCTGCGCGGCGACCCGTTGCGCCGTGGACGCTGCGCCAGGGGCCGGCCGCCGCGCCACGGGCCGGCGCGATCGATTGTCAGCGCCCGCCGGGGCGCAGCCGACGCGGGACGGAGGCCACCCGCGCACCGAGGTCCTCGATCGCGACGGGGGTGCGTTCCTTCTTCCGGCGGTGGATGACCCTGGGGTCCAGCCGTCCCAGCAGCACGTAGGTCGCGAACACGGTGATCAGTCCGTAGGCGATGCACAGCGCGATGTCGATGAGGTAGATCGACGCCGTCGGCTTCCAGAAGGTGTCGGCGCTCGTGTCCGGATTGATCGCGGTCCCGAGCTTCAGAAGCCCGTTCAGGTCGGTTCCCGCTGACACTGCGGCGAAGCCCCACTTCGCCGAGAAGAGATAGCTGGCCTGCTCGAGCCCCGCCTCGCCGGCGAGCGGGACGATGCCGCCGCTGAACACCAGCTGCGCGGTGGTCAGGAGCACCAGCATCGGCATCATCTTGTCCGCGTTGTCCAGCGTGGCCGAGACCAGCAGGCCGATCATCGCCGAGGACCAGGACAGCACGATGACGGCGACGAGCATCTCCAGCATCGGGGAGCCCAGCGCGACCGCCTTCGACGGCAGGCGCCCGTAGACCGCGATGATGGTGAACACGCTGCTCTGCACCGCCGTGATGACCGTGAGCACGCCGATCTTCGACGCGAGGTAGGCGCCCCGCGAGAGCCCGATCGCGCGTTCTCGGCGGTAGATCTCCCGTTCCTTGACGATCTCGCGGATCGCGTTGGCCGAACCCATGAAACAGGCGCCGAGCACGACCAGCAGCAACACGGACTGGGCGTCGAAGTTCGGTGCCTCGGCGATCGGGCTCAGGCCGTGTTTCGCCGGGACCAGCCGCGAGATCGCCCCCAGCAGGAACGGGAAGATGACGAGGATCCGCAGATAGGTGGGATCGGCGGCGATCACCCGCAGATATCGCCGGCTCAGCGTCATGATCTGCGAGCCGACGCGCTGCTGGCGGATGCTCGGCATGTCCGCGGGGATCGGGCGGGCCACCGGCGCGGTCACCGAGGCCGGCACGTAGTAGCGGGAGGACCGGAACCGGGTCACGGACCGCCTGGACCCGCTCGCCGTCTTCAGCATCTGGAAGATGTCGGCCCAGTCGCCCTCGTTGAAGTACGACAGCGCCTCCTGCGGCGGCCCGAAGTAGGCCATGTGGCCGCCCTGGGCCAGCGCGAGGACGTAGTCGCACTTGTCGAGCTGCGCGACGCTGTGCGTCACGACGATGACGGTGCGGCCGCCGTCGGCGAGCTTGCGCAGGCAGGCCATCACCTCCTTGTCCAGCCCCGGGTCCAGGCCGGACGTGGGCTCGTCCAGATAGAGCAGCGTCGGGCGGGTCAGCAGCTCCAGGGCCACGCTGGTCCGCTTGCGCTGGCCGCCGGAGAGGTTCGCCACCCGGCGGTTGGCCAGGTCGTCGCGGCCCGGGTCAGCGGCCGGCGGCCCGTCACCCGACGTCCCGTCCGCGTACCGCTGCTCCTCGAGGCGCTCGGCCTCCGACGTCAGGCCGAGCTCCTCGAGCACCTCGTTGACCCGGGCGCCCCGCTCCTCGGCGGTCGTGTCCGCCGGGAAGCGCAGCTCCGCGCCGTACTCGAGGGCCTCCCGGACGGTCAGCGCGGTGTGCAGGATGTCGTCCTGCGGCACGTAGCCGATCCGTCGGCGCAGCTCGTCGTAGTCCGCGTACAGGTCCCGGCCGGCGTAGCGCACGACGCCGGTGTCCGCCGGGCGGAAACCGGTCAGGGCGTTGAGCAGCGTCGACTTGCCAGCTCCGCTCGGCCCGATCACGGCCAGCAGCGACCCGCCCGGCAACCGGAACGACATGTCGTGCAGCAGCTGGGTGCCGTCGACGAAGACGTTCAGCCCGTCCGCCTCGAAGCTCACCTGGCCGGTGTCGATGTACTCGACCAGCTCGTCGCCGACGAGCCGGAAGATGTGGTGGCCGATCGCGATGACGTCGCCCTCGGTCACCACCGACCGCTCGACCCGGGTCCCGTTGACGAACGTGCCGTTCGCGGACTCCAGGTCGACGATCTCGACGCCGCCGCGGCCGACGAAGATCTCGGCGTGCATCCGGGACGTGAGCAGGTCGCCGACGACGATGTCGTTGCCCTGTGAGCGGCCGACGGAGATGTGGCCGAGGCGCAGCTTGTGGACGCCGCGCCGCTCGGGCTCGCCGGAGCGCCGCTCGGGCTCGCCTGCAGCGCCAGCCGGCCTGTTGGTCGCGCCGGCGTCCGGTTCGGGCAGCCGTGGGCCGGGCTGGAAGTCGGGGGATCCCGGGAAGACCGTCGGCAGCTCGTAGTGCGACGCGTCGTCCGGGGCGTAGCTGATCAGGGTGATGTGCGGGCCCGACGGGCCGCCGAGGCGCAGCCGCACCGGCTCCCGGATCTCCAGGCGCCCGACCCGCTTGTCGTCTCGCCAGGTCCCGTTCGAGCTCAGGTCGCGCACGGCCCAGCACCCGTCGGCCGGCTCGATGATGACGTGCCGGCGGGAGACCTGCGGATGGTCGATGGTGAGATCGGCGCTGCGGCCCCGGCCCACCACGAACGGCCGGTCTCCCGGCACGACGGTCTCGCCCGCGTCGGTGCCGATCGTCAGCGTCGGTCGCACGCGCGTCCTTTCCGAGAGCGGCCGCGGCTTCCGATTTTCTCGGGCGAGCCGCGGGTCAGGTGCCTATTGTCTTGGGCCGCGCGGCCGATCGCCCGGGGAAACGGCGAGATCGAGCCGTCCCGCGGAACGGACGGCACATTCGGGGCATGGTGCCGGGCCGCCGCGTGGAAAAGGGCGGTCAGACCCGCAGGACCTGCTTCACCGGAAGCGACTGCGCCGCGAGCAGCTGCCGGCACAGGTGGTACTTCTTCTTGCCGCTCGTCGTGCGTGGAATGATGCGCCGGCGCGCGAGCAGCACCTGGTCGAGCGGCAGTTCGAGCGCGCGCAGGGCGGCCCGCTGCTCGGCGTCGAACTCGACCTGGCGCACGACGTTCTCGATGAGCGCGACGACCACGCTGTCCGGGTCGTAGATGTCGGTGTCGAGCACGATCACCTGGTGCGGGGAGCAGCCGAGAATCCGCGCCACCCGCTCCTCGAACTGCGCGGCGAGAAAGTTCTGCCCGCGACGGATGATGACGTGCTTCTTGCGTTCGACGACGAACAACGCGCCCGCGTGGACGAACCCGAGGTCGCCGGTCGGGAGCCGGCCGCCCGGGAACGGCACCGTCTGGCCGGAGTCGGGGTCGAGGTAGCCGGCGACACTCGACCCGCACAGCGCTATCTCGCCGAGCACGGCGTCGCCGTCGAGCGGCTCGCCCTCGTCCGAGAGGATGCTGACGTTCATGCCCGCCAGCGCCGAGCCGACCGAGAAGACGGCGACGCCCTGATCCGGTGGCCGCGCCCCCGCGCCTATCTCACCCTCGTCGAGAATCGGCACCCGCTGGCCGACGGCGATGCCCGCGAGGTCGATCGCTGCGTAGCGCGGCGCGGACCCCGTCGCCATCGTGCCGCCGAGCGTCGACTCCGCCATCCCGTAGCTGGGCACGAAGCTGTCCGCCCGGAAACCGTACGGACCGAAGCGGTCGTGGAAGCTCTGCAGCGCGTCATGGCGGATCGGTTCCGCACCGACCACGGCGTGCCGCAGCCCGCTGAGGTCGATCCCCTCGAGGTCCCGGTCGGGCGTGACCCGCGCGGCGTACTCGTAGCCGAAGGTCGGCGCCGCGGTGTCGGTGGCGCGAAAGTCACTCAGCGCACGGATCCAGTGTCCCGGCCGGCCGATGAACTCCGCCGGCTTCATCAGCAGCAGCGGGCAGCCGTGCAGGAACGAGAACAGCGCCGCGCCGACCAGTCCCATGTCGTGGTAGAGCGGCAGCCAGCTGGCGACCCGGGCCTGGGCGCCGCCGCCGACCGCCTGGCCGATCGCGGTGAGGTTCGCGAGCACGTTGGCGTGGGTGACCGCGACGAGTTTCGCGTCCCCCGTGGAGGCGCTGGTCAGCTGCAGGAAGGCCACCTCACCGGGCGGCGTGCAGACCTCCGAAAGCTCGGCCACGCCGTAGCCGTCCGCGCCGACCGGCAGCGGGAGCACCGCGGCCACGTCCGGCAGCCGGCACCCCTCGGGTGCGATGTCCTGCTCCAGCGCCAGCACGGCGCGCCCGCCGAAGCGCCGCGCGGCCTGCGTGGCGGTGAGCAGGAACGCGTCCAGGCCGCCCATCGCCTTCGGCGCGGGCAGGATCAACGGCCGGGCACCGACGCCGAGCGCGGCGAAGAAGGCCACCATCGTCGGCAGCGGCTCGCTGGCCGCGATGAGCACCGCCGGCGGCGGGCCGTCGCCGTCCGCAGGTATCCGCCCGCCGAGCCAGGCGCTCATCCCGAGCAGCCGCTCGTAGGGGATCTCCTGCTCGCCGAGGACGCGCATTCCGGTGCTCTGGCCGCGGTGGCGGGCCGTCGCCGTCACCGCGTTCAGCAGGTTCGTCGCGCTCATCGGGCCTGGGCCTGCGCGGCGGCCAGCTTTCCCACGAGCAGGTCGACCAGCCGCTGGAAGGAGGTCGCGGCGAACGCGTCGGCGTCGGTGATGCGGATCTCGTAACGGTCCTCCAGCCTGGCGGCCAGCCGGATGAGCGTGAGCGACTCGATGCCGTAGGACCGGAACGGCGTGTCGTCGAGCCGCAGCGCCTCGTGGTTCACCTGGCTGTCGATCGACCGGATGGTCTCGACGACGTCCTGGAAAATGTTCTGTCTATCCACTGCGATTCCTCCGCGGGTCGGGCCCGAGTTTTACGAGTACGGTCAGTTCTGGTAGGCGAGTTTCACCAGCGCGGTCGTCACGCCCGCCGAGGCGGACATGATGAGGATGTCGTCGCCGTTCTTGAGAAGCCCGTTCTGCGCGGCGTGCGACATGCCCAGCGGCACGGAGGCCGAGACCGTGTTCGCATAGAGCCGGTGGTAGAACTGGACCTTCTCGCGATCGAGGCCGCACTGGTCGGCGACGTAGCGGCTCATCCCGTCACTGGCCGCGTGCCCGAAGACGAGATCGGGGGAGTAGTCCCGGAAGCTGGGGCTCGACGCGTAGTGCTCGATCAGGCGGCTCGCGCCGAACTCCATCAGCCGCAGGCCGAACGAGACGAACTGCATCGGCTGGACGTCCAGCTCGGGCGCGACCGGCATGCCGAAGTAGCCCTCGAAGTTCGGCAGCGGCACGAAGCACAGATCCCGCTTCGCCCCCCAGGTCCGGAAGTCGGCCTCGAAGGAGTCCGGGGCGTCGCCGGCGCCCGAGGCGGTCAGGATCGTGGCGGTGGCGGCCTCGCCGATCGTGACGCACGGGTGCCAGTGGGCGAACTCCGCCAGCGAGGTCAGCTCGTAGCGGTGGCACTCCCGGCCGAGGAACTCCGCGTTGATGATCATTACATTGCGGTAGGTGCCGGTTTCGAGGTACAGGCGGGCGAGCTGCAGCCCGCGCAACCAGCTCGCGCAGGCGTCCAGGATGTCGAACGCGGTCGCGCGCCGCAGCCCCAGCATGTCCTGGTAGATGTTCGCCGACGCCGGCTCCAGCACGCCGCGACCGATGCCCACGTACAGCACCAGGTCGACGTCGTCCGGGTCGAGACCCGACGTCGCGAGCGCCTTGCGGCCCGCGCTCGCCGCGAGCTCCGCGGCGCTCTCGCCGGCCGCGCGGTGGTAGCGCACCTCGGTCCCGGTCGACGCGAAGGTGCTCCGGGTGAGCGCGTCGAGCGTGTCCAGGTCGGCCGGCGGCAGATGCCGGGCGCTGGCCGCGCGCACGCGCTCGAGCACCTCGGCGTTCGTCACCTGCAGCGACGGGAGCTCGTGTTCGATCGCCAGGAATCTCATGCCTGCTTCTCTCTGCCACTCGCTGTGCGCATCAGACGGTGAAGAATCCGCTTGAGGTCATGTCCCGGATGCTCTTGCCAAAGGCGTCCGACACGATGCCCAGATCGCTGTCGGTGTGCGCGCCGCTGAGGAGCATCGTGTGCAGCTCCGGCATGTACACACCTTGTTTGCGCATGAAGTAGGCGAGCCCGAAGTTCGCCTTGACGTTCGACCCGGCGAGGCGGTCACGCACCAGCCGCGGCCGGGCGTAGTCGAACGTGATCGAGAAGATCGAGTGGCCGCCGGTGACGTTGCACGGGATGCCGACCTCGGCGACGTGGGCCCGCAGCGCGTCGGTCAGCCAGCCGGTCTTGCGGCGCAGCTCGGCGTAGATCTCCGGGTTGTCCCGCAGATGGCGCAGGACCGCGGTGCCGGCGGCGGCCGTGATGGAGTTGCCGCTCATCGTGCCGCCGACGAAGGCGCGGCCCTCGACGTCGAGGAACGGGTCCGTGGTCGTCCGCGCGATGTCGACGACCTCCGCGTGGCCCACCACCGCCCCGCACGGCAGGCCGCCGCCGATGATCTTCCCGAGACAGGTGAGGTCCGGGTGCACCCCGGCGAGGTGCTGTGCCCCGCCGTAGTGCACGCGGAAGCCGGTCACCACCTCGTCGAAGACCAGCAGCACGCCGTGGCGGGTGCAGACCTCGCGCAGCTCGGCGAGAAACGCCTGGTCGTAGTCCGACAGGGCCGTCGGCATCGGCTCGATGATGACGCAGGCCAGCTCGGCCGCGTGCGCGGCCAGCCGCCGCAGCGACGCCCGTTCGCCGTACTGCAGGACGAGGGTGTCGGACACGACCGGCGCGTGCGCGCCGGCGGAGCCGCCGACGGGCTCGGGCTGGCTCGCCGAGCCGCGGTAGCGGAACCACGAGCTGACCATGCCCTGGTCGGAGAAGCCGTGGTAGTGCCCCTCGAACTTGGCCACCCGGTCCTTGCCGGTGAAGGCGCGGGCCATCCGGAAGGCCATGAGGACGGCCTCCGTCCCCGAGTTGCTGAGCACGACCTTCGAGCCGGCGCCGAACGCGTCGGCGATGCATTCGGCCAGTGCGAGCTCGTCGGGGTTCCCGAGAGCGTTCACCGCGCCTCTCGTGGCCGCCCGCTGGATCGCGTCCACCGCGACCGGGTGGGCGTAGCCGAGGATGTGCGGCCCGTAGCCGCAGGACAGGTCGACGTAGGAGTTGCCGTCGATGTCCCGGATCGTCGAGCCGTGCGCCTCCTCGATGATCAGCGGGAAGGCGCTCGGCAGCACGAAGCGGTCGAGATGCGTCGGGGCGACCAGATAGCCGGCGGCGGCCTGGCGCGTCCGGGTCGACCGGGGGAGCTGGTCTCCCAGCTCCCGGTCGAACCGTTCGCGCAGCTCGTCGCTCAGGTAGGGCGAGAACCGGTCGGTGAACCGCCGGGCGTTGTCCCAGATGTTGACGTCGGGATCGACCTGGGAGATGAACCCCTCACCGGTGAGCAGCCCGAGCGCAAGCAGCGAGAACCCGGTCGACACGCGGGCGCCGTGCCGGCGCAGCAGCCGGGTCGCGTCCTCGAAGAAGCTCATGGTGGACCAGCGCGCGGTCTGCTCCTCGAAATGAGCCCGCAGGATCGCGGCGAGCTCCTCCCGGTATTCCGTCGCCGTCTGGCCAAGACGCTCCGGCCGCGCCACGAAGGCGCGGGTGAACCGCTCCACCGCCAGCTCCCACTCCTGCCGGACGCAGGCGTAGTAGAAGGCGGACAGGTTCCATTTGTCGTCCTCCGACAGGGTCCCGACGAGACCGAAGTCGAGGAGCATGAGGCGGCCCTCGGTGCCGAACAGGATGTTTCCCGGATGGGGGTCGACGTGGAACAGGCCGTGGAAGTAGACCATGCAGTAGAAGACGTCCTGGAGACGCTGCGCCAGCAGCGAGCGCGGGGCGTCGACCTGGTCGACGTCCTGGCCGCGCACGCCCTCCAGGAACTCCATCACCAGCACGTCGGGCGAGCACAGCTCGCTGATCGGCAGCGGGACGGTGAGGAACGGGTGCGCCTCGAAGTTCGCGGCGACCCGGGCCTGCCGCGCGGCCTCGGCCACCATGTCGGACTGCCCGACCAGGAGCGGCCGCAGCTCCCGGAAGTGCGCGGGCATGTCGTACCGGCGCAGCGCGGGCACGAGTGCGCTCATCGTCACCAGCAGCTTCTCCAGCAGCCAGCTGCTCGCCGCGAGCCGCTCCGGGACGCCCCGCTTGACGACCTTCACCGCCACCGTCCGGCCGTCCCGCAGGACCGCGCGGTGCACCTGCGCGACGGAACCGACCGCCAGTGGGCTCCAGTCCAGCTCGGCGAACACCTCGTCGACGGGTGCCGGCAGGTTCTCCGCCAGGGTGCGGCGCAGGTCCCGGGCGCTCATCGGTGGAAGATCCGAGAGGAACGAGCGGAACTCGTCGGTCGCCCGCTTCGACAGCAGGCCGGACTGGGTCGCCAGCACCTGGCCGGCCTTCATGTAGAGCGGGCCCATCCGCAGCAGGTAGTTTCTCAGCAGGACGGCGCGGCGCAGTTCCGGGTCGGGATGCTTTCGCCGGGTAGCGACGTAGCGAAGGCCGTGCGCCGTCGTCCAACCGACGGTCCGAACTCCCTCGAAAACCGCCTGGAACGCTAGCCGCCGGCGTCGGCCGCGAGCAGTTCCCGTTTTTCGCTGTTCGCCGTCACGGGCGGGCTCCCGGTCCGTCACGAGCATTTTCGCGTGCACCTCACCGTGGTCGTGGAACAGGGTCTTCCGCGGCCGGACGACAGCGACGGCCGCGACGCCGTCAATCGGTCGTCGCGCCGTGCGGCAGCCGCGGCTGACACCGGGTACCCGCGGGTGATGGCGGTCCGGCCTCGGGGCGGAGGAAACGTCTCGACGGTTCGCCGGCGCCGGCTCACGTCCCTCGTCGCTGCTGGGGCCGGCGGCGGGAACGCCTGCGCGGCCGCGGGCACGAAGGGGTGGGCCGGGTTTCGGCGTTACCTCCGGTGGCCTCCGGGCCGGCCGCTACGGCTGCCGTCATCCGCCAACGCCGACGGCAGAGCATGAATCCCCCGTCACTCGTTGTGAGCGTTACGACGCCAGTGTCCCGGCAAGGATGGGTTCGGTCTGCGGCATGACGGCTACCTGACATGCCTGCGCCGAAGCCGTATGCCGCGGTCTTTGCCCGTCCGGTGTGCGCGGAGTCACTCCCGGGGGTCGCCGTCGCTGTCTTTGGCCGCGAATGGCCGCTCCTTCGATGTCGCGGGAGGGCCATATTAGCCTGCTTTGAGCAGGCGCCGGCACTTTCGTGACCCCATGCCTGGAAAGCAAGTTGATCATCGGCGGGCGAGCTTTCTTCGCCGTCCTGCGCCGATGCTCCTGGACGCGGGGTCGTTCGGCTTCGCCCAGGCCTCAACCGGACACGCGGGCCGGCCCGCGCGGGCCGCCGCGGCGCGCCCCCACCGCCATGGGAACGTAATCCACGGCTTACATGTCGTGAACACCGCCTGATGACGATCGACGGATGGCAGGCCTCGAGTTCCGGTTGCTCGGCCGCGTCGAGACGTACCGGGACGGAGCGCCGGTGGACGTCGGCGGACCCAAGCAGCGGGCCGTCCTCGCCTCGCTCCTGCTGCGCGTCGGCCGGGTGGTGTCCGTCGACCAGCTCATCGACGACCTGTGGCCGCAGCGGCCGCCGGCCAGGGCCGCCGCCACCGTGCAGGTCTTCGTCTCCCAGCTGCGCCGCGCGCTCGAACCGGAGCGCTCCCGCGGCGAGGCGGCGACCGTGCTGGTCACGGCCTCGCCCGGCTACCTGCTCGACGTCGAGGCCCAGGCCGTCGACGCGCACGCCTTCACCGACCTGGTCGGCCGCGGCCGCGAGGCGCTCGACGCCGGCGACCCCGCGCGGGCCGCCGGGCTGCTGCTGCGCGCCGAGGAGATGGTGCGCGGCCCGGCGCTGGCCGACGTCCCGGCCACGCCCTTCGTCGGCGCCGCGGCGGCCCGGTTGACCGAGCTGCACCTCGGCGCGGTCGAGGACCGAATCGACGCCGAGCTGGCCCTCGGCCGGCACGCGGCGCTGGTCGCCGAGCTGGAGCAGCGGGTCCGCCGGCAGCCGCTGCGGGAGCGGTTGCGGGCACAGCTGATGCTCGGGCTCTACCGCTGCGGTCGGCAGGTCGACGCGCTCGCCACCTATCGCGAGACCCGCCGGGTGCTGTCCGACGAGCTGGGGCTCGAGCCGGGAGCCCGGCTGCGCGAGCTGGAACAGGCGGTGCTGCGCCAGGACCCCGGGCTGGCATGGCAGCCGCCCGCGCCGTCGCGCCGTTCGCCGCCCGCGCCGCCGACCGCTACCACCGCTACCACCGCTACCACCGCCGCTGCCGTGGCCACGGCGAAGCCCGCGCCACCGACCGTGGATCGGCCGGGCCGGGTGCTGGTCGTCGACGACACCGCCATCAACCGCAAGCTGCTTGCGGCCGCGGTCGCCCAGCTGGGCCACGAGGTGGCGACGGCGCAGAACGGCCATGAGGCCCTCGAGATGCTGCGGGCCGCGCGGGAGGGCCCGCGCGGGTTCGACATCGTCCTGCTCGACCTGCTCATGCCGGTCCTGGACGGGTACGCCACGCTCGCCGAGATCAAGGCGGATCCCGGGCTGGTGGGCGTTCCGGTGATCATGGTGTCGGCCGTGCCGGAGCTGGAGAGCGTGGTGCGCTGCATCGAGCTGGGCGCGGTCGACTACCTGCCGAAGCCGTACAGCCGGGCGATGCTGCGGGCCCGGCTGCGCGCCTCGCTGCAGGCCCGGCGCTCGGCCGCCGAGCGGGAGACCGCCCTGCGTTCCGAGATCGCCAGCCTGCGCGCGGAGGTCACCCGGGCGCGGCCCGGCGCGCGGCTCGAACACCCGTGAGCGGTGGCCCGAGGTCGCTGCGCGCCCTGGTCCGCAGCGGCGTCGGCATCGGGGCGGTCCTGCTGGCCGCGCTGGTGCTGGTCAGCCTGATGGCGGAGAGCAGCACCCGGCAGGCGGCCGCGGCCGAGGCCCGCCGGTCGCAGTCGCTGCGGCTGGCCTACGAGCTGCGGCAGACCTCCGACGACCTGACCCGGATGGCGCGGACGTACGTGGTCACCGGGCAGCCCCGCTACCGCGCCTGGTTCCAGGAGATCCTGCAGATCCGGGACGGCACGGCGCCGCGGC